>Ga0164243_10000069_pt1 | contig 268843 bp, 254 predicted proteins | sample OricompcompostOP_FD_108781 | JGI IMG/M metagenome (GOLD analysis project Ga0164243, IMG submission 108781) | Organic Plus compost microbial communities from Emeryville, California, USA - Original compost - Organic plus compost (OP) | ecosystem: Engineered > Solid waste > Mixed feedstock >... | reverse complement strand
TAACAGGTGGGAGAGTAGGTCGGTGCCGATCTTTATACAGAGCCCCTGCATATATATGCAGGGGCTTTTTTTATGGACGGGTACCAAACTTCGTCCATTACTCGTTACTAATTATTACCTTTGTTTAATATCGCTTTGCCATTTTTATAGATGATAAAAAGAGAGACTATTGAGAAAGTTTTAGATGCTGCAAGAATAGAAGAGGTAGTGGGTGACTTCGTAGATTTAAAAAAGCGAGGTACTTCTCTCATTGGTAACTGTCCTTTTCATAACGAGAAAACACCATCTTTTCATGTATCGGTAGCCAAAGGTATTTATAAATGCTTTGGTTGTGGTGCTGGAGGGGATGCGTTAAAGTTTGTTATGGAGCTGGAGAAATATTCTTACCCGGAGGCAATCCGTTATTTAGCGGATAAGTATAGTGTTCCGGTAGAAGAGATAGAGCGTTCTCCTGCGCAACTTGCTGCTCAAGATAAACGAGAGAGTTTATATGTGCTCAGCACTTGGGCGGGTAAATATTTTAAGGAGCAGTTATGGCATAGCGAGTCAGGTCAAAATATAGGTTTATCTTATTTTAAAGAACGAGGCTACCGAGAGGAAATCATCAACAAGTTTGATTTAGGTTATTCGCCGGATCAATGGACCGCTTTAACAGATGCAGCTATCGAAAACGGGTTTCACAAAGATTACTTAAAGGAGATCGGACTTGCTATCGAACGAGATGATGCCAGTTTGTATGATCGTTTTAGAGGTCGGGTTATCTTTCCTATTCATAATTTAACCGGACGTGTTATCGGTTTTGGGGGGCGTACATTAAGAACAGAGAAAACTGTTCCAAAATATGTTAACTCGCCCGAAAGTGATATATACCACAAATCGGATGTTCTGTACGGGCTCCATTTTGCAAAGAAAGCCATTAAGGATAATGACGTATGTTACCTTGTAGAGGGGTATGCTGATGTCCTATCTATGCATCAGGCGGGGGTTGAAAATGTGGTGTCGTCTTCTGGAACTTCTTTGACTTCTGGTCAGATTCGTCTGATTTCTCGGTTTACAAATAACGTTGTTATCCTATACGATGGAGATGCTGCTGGTATCAAGGCTTCTCTCCGAGGAACGGACATGTTGTTAGAAGAAGGGCTTAATGTAAAAGTGGTGTTGTTTCCGGACGGCAATGATCCCGATTCATATGTGCAGACGTACGGCTCAACTGGATTTAAAAAATATATCGCTGAACATCAAGAAGATTTTATTTTCTATAAAACCAATATCCTATTAAAGAATACGGAGGGGGATCCGATTAAACGTGCAGAAGTCATTAGAGAAGTAATAGAGAGTATTGCTTTGATACCTGACGAGATAAAAGTTTCTGTCTTTATCCAACAATGTTCACATTTGCTAGATATTGAAGAGCGTGTATTACTAACGGAGTTAAATAAAATACGGATTCAGAAGGCGAAAGCGCAAGATAAGAAGATACAGCAAGTGTCTAAAACGTCAAATGAAAGTAGTCCGCCGGATATGCCCCCTGCTGATTTATTTCTGACTGACGTAGAACGTGAAAAAGAAGTTTCGTCGGGAGGAGATTCTCCCCAAACCGTTACATCAGACACTTTGCAAGAAAGAGAAATTGTGCGTATTTTATTAAATTATGGAGAAGACCTAGCTGTATGGGAGGGAGACGGAGACATTCCTATAGCCCCTTTGCTCTTAAACGCTTTGGATGATGTTACTTTTGAAGACCGAGCAAGCGCATTTATTGTCAATATTTTTAAGCAAAAAGCCGAACATTTCGAAATTCCGGATGTGAAGTATTTTTTTTCGCATGAAGATAGAGAAGTTCAAGATTTAGCAATCACATGTGTGGCAACACCCTATGAGTTAAGTCCCAATTGGAATGACGATAAGCGAAAAATCTATGTTCGCCAGGAGCGTGAACATCTTCGTGAACTCACCATGCAAGGCATTTATCGCATAAAAAAAAGGAAGATTGAGAAAGAAATGGTTAAAATTCGAGAGGAATTAAAGGTAACCGATGTGGGAGATAATATGGAAATATTATTGGCGAAATATCAAAAGCTGAAAGAAGCAGAGAAGACGTTAGGAGAGTTTTTGGGAAACATCGTCGTGAAATAAGTGTGTGAATGGTGTTGTCATTTTATTTCAGTAAATTTGCGTCGCAAACACGGGAAAAATGAAATTGAAGATACATAACATTCTGATTTTTATTGCATCTGTTGCACTTCTACTGGCCGGATGTAAATCACAGAAAGGAAAATTTGAGTTTTTGTCGCCAAAATCTGGTGAAACAATTATTTTAGGAGAAAAAGTCGCAGTGCGCATGCAGTTTCCAGACAATACGCTCGATTCTGTTGTGTACTCACTAGACGGCGAGATTATTGAAAGAAAGAAGGATACAACGGAGCTCCTACTCGACACCGAATCTATAGGTCTTGGAGCACGTAACCTCGTGGCCAAACTCTACCGGGAGGGAAAAGAGGAGGTGGCCTTTAGTAATGTGACCATCTTACCGGAATCACCTCGTCAATATACATTCGAGGTAGTAAATGAATATCCGCATGATACCACGGCGTTTACACAGGGACTGGAATTTGAAGATGGTTTTTTGTATGAATCCACCGGTGCGGGAAACGAATTGATCACGTCTTTAAGAAAGGTAGAACTTACTACAGGAAGAGTTGTTCAGAAGAAAGAAATTACAGGGGCCGACGCTTCTGGCGAACCTTATTTCGGTGAGGGAATGACTATTGTCGGTGACAAAATCGTGATGTTAACTTGGCGGAATAAACTAGGATATGTATTTCATAAAAATACGTTTGAGCAGGTTGGAACATTTAATTATCAACAAAGTACGCAAGGTTGGGGTTTGTGTTATGATGGAAAGCGGCTTATTAAAACAGATAGTTCCAATAAATTATATTTTCTAGATCCCAATACCTATCAGGAGTTAGGTTTTATTCCCGTATATGACCATAATGGAGCGGTTGATTATATTAATGAGTTAGAATATATCGACGGGAAAGTATATGCGAATATATATGGAAAAGATATTGTAGTTATTATCGACCCTGAAACGGGTGCCGTTGAAGGACAAATAAATTTTGTAGGTCTGTATAAAAATGCCAAGAGGAACGCTGTAGATGAAGAAATGAATGGGATTGCCTACGATAAAGTAGGCAAACGACTCTTCGTCACAGGCAAACAATGGAATAAGCTTTACGAGGTAAAAATACTAGAACGTTAAGAAAGTGAAAACCGGTATCGTCTAGGATTTGTATGCTTTTGCAAAAAGAAAGATATGCGCATTATGGCTTTTGATTATGGGACGAAGCGGATAGGCATTGCGGTTACTGACCCGATGCAGCTTATCGCAACGTCGCTAACGACCATCCACCCTCAAGAGATTTGGACATTTTTAGCAGACTACCTTTTAAAAGAAGATGTGGAAACATTTGTCGTGGGTAAACCTTTACAGATGGATGGAACAGCATCACAGTCTGCACAGCATATTGTCGGTTTTATGCGTAAGCTGAAGAAGACTTATCCTCGTATCCCGGTTGTTGAAATTGATGAGCGTTTTACTTCTAAAATGGCTTCTAGCGTTATTGCTCAAAGTGGTATGAGAAAATATAAACGACAGGAAAAGGGCTTGGTCGATGCTATATCGGCAACTATCATTCTACAAACTTACATGGATTCCAAAGCATTTTAATACGATGGCGTTAAAAGATATTTCGTTTTTCACCGAGGACACAGATTATAAAATCAAGGACAAACAAAACATAAGGCGATGGATAGATGCCACGGTGGTCGCGGAGGGCTTTGATCGAATTGGCGAATTGAATTTGATTCTATGTTCAGATGCTTATTTGTTAGAAATTAACCAACAATATCTACATCATAATACGTATACGGATATTGTGACATTTGATTCTTCGGAGGAAGAGAATGTTATCGCCGGTGATATTTTTATATCCGTAGAAAGAACAGCAGAAAATGCCTTGACGTTTGGCGTATCAGAACGTGATGAGCTGCATCGTGTGATTATTCATGGGGTGTTGCACCTGTGCGGGTATCTGGATAAGAAAAAGGAAGATAAAGAGCTGATGACCGCGAGGGAGAACGAATACTTAAGCAAACGAACGTTTTAAAAACATATAAGCACAAAAAAGGGAAATCGGCCGATTTCCCTTTTTTGTGCTTATATGCCGAGCGTTAAAATCGTTCGAATTGAGAGAAAAAGAAATTACCTTCAATTTCTGCATTTTCGTCCGAATCTGATCCATGAACAGCATTGGCTTCAATGGATTTAGCATATTTATTACGAATAGTTCCTTCCGCTGCTTCAGCCGGATTTGTCGCTCCGATTAATCGACGAAAGTCTTCTACAGCATTGTCTTTTTCTAAAATAGCAGCAACGATTGGGCCTGAAGTCATAAAGTTGACTAAATCACCATAAAAAGGTCTTTCTTTATGCACAGCATAAAAATTTCCGGCAGTTTCTTTTGAGAGCTGTATGTATTTCATAGCGACGATTTTGAAACCGTCTGCGATTATATCATTTAAGATAGCACCGATGTGACCATTTGCTACGGCGTCTGGTTTAATCATCGTAAAAGTTTTATTTGTTGCCATATTGATAAATTTTTGTGCAAAAATACATAAAAAGCTTTGTATTCGCGAATACCAGTAACATCCGTTCGTGCAGATTTCCTCTGCCCTGAAAAATTCTTGTATAGTAGAAGGAACATAGAGGTGAGTAGAAAAGATACAGAGCGGCAAAAATATAGACTAAAAAATTTGTTTTATCCAAGAGTTTTATTATATTTGTTATGCTCGCATAGTAAATATATAAATCGAATTATGTCTCAAGACAATACTATAGACTACTTTCTGAAAACCTGTTGGCAGACGGTAGCGAACAAGTACAACATCATCGCTTCGCAGTTTGGATTCACGCAGGCTACTGGTTATATTTTAATCAATATACATAAAGAAGGAACCTCGGTTTCTCAAATTGCAAATGCTACCGGTGTAAAAACAACATCGCTGTCTCGAGTATTAAACAATTTAGAGACGTTAGGGTTTATCTATAGGGAGGTAAATGCATCCGATAAGCGCTCGGTAAAGGTCTACCTGACGCCGTTGGGTGTGGAAAAGCGAAAGTTAGCGAAAGACGTTGTTCGGAGCTTTAATGAATTTTTAGAGTCCCAGATTCCGGAGGAGGAGCGAATGCAGTTGATTCAATTGTTACAGAAGATCAATACGTTGACGGCAAGTTATCAATTGCAACAAGCAGTAAGGGGCGAGAAAAAGGGCGAGGGAGTGCGGGACGTCGGTATTAGAAAATAGTTGTGAGACATTTGTACTAAAACGTAACAGAATGGATAAACATATTAAGAAAGTAGCCGTTTTAGGTTCGGGGGTGATGGGTTCGAGGATAGCTTGTCACTTTGCGAATGTAGGTGTTGAGGTGCTCTTGCTGGATATTGTACCAAGGGAGCTTTTACCACAGGAAGAGGCTAAAGGGTTAACATTAGAAAGTCCGGTCGTTCGAAATCGGATAGTGAACAATTCTTTGGATACGGCGTTGAAAACCAATCCGTCACCCATTTATAGTAAACACTATGTAAAGCGTATACATACCGGAAATTTTGAAGATGATATGCCCGCTATTGCAACGTGCGATTGGGTTATCGAGGTGGTTGTCGAACGATTAGATATAAAAAGAATTGTTTTTGAACAGGTAGAACAACACCGGAAGACAGGTACGCTAATTACATCGAATACTTCCGGAATCCCCATTCATTTGATGACCGAGGGGAGATCGGATGATTTTAAAGCACATTTTTGTGGGACACACTTTTTCAATCCACCGCGTTATTTGGAATTATTAGAGATTATTCCAACTGCTGATACCAAACCAGAAGTCATCAATTTTCTATTGCATTTTGGAGACAAAATGTTAGGTAAAACCGTGGTGTTATGCAAAGATACACCGGCTTTTATAGGAAACCGTGTTGGAGTATACTCGATGTTGGCGCTGACACATCTCGTCGAACAGATGGAGCTGTCTGTAGAAGAGGTTGATAAATATACAGGACCCGCGATGGGGCATCCTAAATCGGCTACGTTTCGTACAGCAGATGTCGTGGGGCTGGATACGCTAGTCAATGTCGCGCAGGGGCTGACAGAAAATGTTCCTGACGACGAAGCGAAAGAGGTTTTCCAGTTACCCTCCTATATCACCAAAATGGTGGGGAATAAATGGCTGGGTGAAAAGGCAAAACAGGGCTTTTATAAAAAGGTAAAAGACGACAAGGGTGATTCGGTCATTCTTGTACTCGATCTAAAGACACTGGAATATAGAGAACAGGAGAAAATTAAGTCGGTAACCCTAGAGGCAACGAAGGCTGTGGAAGATATCCGAAAGCGGATGAAGGTGTATGAACAAGGTACCGATAAAGCCGGGACATTGTTTCGGGCGATGCATTACCCTTTATTTGAATATGTCTCCCACCGTGTTCCCGAAATTACCGATGATTTCTATCGGATAGATGATGCCATGCGTGCGGGATTCGGTTGGGAACTGGGGCCGTTTGAGGTGTGGGATGCACTGGGCGTGCGGGAAACAATTGATAATATTCGGACAGAAGAGAAAAGGTTACCAGGACAGCAAGGAGAAGTAGCGCAGTGGGTACATGATATGCTGGAATCCGGACACGACTCTTTCTATAAAGTGTACGATGGTATAAAGCATTATTATGATATAAACTCAAAATCTTACAGGCCGATACCTGGCGCCGAAGACCTCATCGTCTTAGATCATATTCGGGAAACAAAAACCATTTGGAAAAATTCGGGGGTGACCATTATGGATTTGGGTGATGGTATTATCAACTGTGAGTTTCATACGAAGATGAACACAATCGGTGGAGATGTGATTCAAGGTATGAATAAAGCGATTGATTTAGCGGAAAAGGACTACCGAGGTCTTGTTATTACGAATGATGGTAAAAATTTCTCGGCGGGAGCTAATATCGGGATGATTTTCATGATGGCGGTCGAGCAGGATTATGATGAGTTGAATACAGCGGTGGGTATGTTCCAAAATACAGCGATGCGGATTCGCTATTCGTCTATTCCCGTTGTCGTTGCACCATTCCAATTGACGTTAGGCGGTGGTTGTGAATTTTCGATGCATGCCGACTTCGTACAATTGCATGCGGAAACGTATATGGGCTTAGTAGAGTTTGGGGTTGGCGTTATCCCTGGTGGCGGTGGCTCTAAGGAATTCGCCCTCCGCGCTTCGGATGAATATAAACCCGATCAAATTGTACAGAACACATTAAAAGATCGCTTCTTAACCATAGGACAGGCGAAGGTGTCGACTTCTGCTGTAGAAGCCGCGGAACTTGGTTATTTACAAGAGGGAAAATATGGCATCACAATGAATCGTAAGCGGTTGTTAGCGGATGCGAAGGCAAAAGCTTTAGCGCTTGCGCATGCAGGCTATATACAACCTGCTCCACGAACGGATATTAAAGTGTTGGGAAATCAAGGATTAGGAATAGTCTACGTAGGGGCGTCTTCCATGCGGGAAGGGAACTATATCTCCGATCACGATAAGAAGATCTCCGAGAAATTGGGGTGGGTGATGTGTGGTGGCAACCTGTCTGCACCTACCGAAGTCTCTGAGCAATACCTACTCGATATAGAACGAAAAGCGTTTTTGGAGTTATGTGCGGAGCGTAAAACATTGGAACGGATACAGCATATGTTGACGAAGGGAAAACCTCTTAGAAATTAGTAAAAAATGGAAGCATACATTATAGCAGGATATCGTACAGCAGTTGGGAAAGCTCCGAGAGGTGGCTTTCGTTTCATGCGTGCAGATGATTTAGCGGCCGAAGTCATTAAGCATATGGTGACAAATACGCCGCAATTGGATGTGACAAAAATTGATGATGTCATTGTAGGGAATGCCATGCCAGAGGCAGAACAGGGATTAAATGTTGGGCGTTTGATTTCGTTGATGGGTTTGGATACCGACAAAGTACCTGGCGTCACGGTAAACCGTTACTGTGCATCTGGTCTGGAAACCATTGCGACTGCTGCAGCAAAGATTAAATCGGGTATGGCCGACTGCATCATTGCCGGTGGCGTAGAGGTTATGTCAGGCATGCCTTTTGGTGGTTGGAAAATAGTTCCCAATCCGGTGGTGGCGAAAGACCATCCCGATTGGTACTGGGGGATGGGATTAACCGCGGAAGCCGTCGCGAAAGAATATCATGTTTCGCGTGAAGATCAAGATACTTTTGCACTTCGATCGCATCAAAAAGCAATCGCCGCGATAAAAAATGGGCATTTGAAGGACGGCGTTGTGCCTATAAAAGTAACCGAAAACTACCTAAAGGATAATAAAATTGCCACACGTGAATATATAGTAGATACAGATGAAGGACCAAGACCGGATTCTTCTGCGGAAGCGTTAGCAAAGCTAAAACCAGTCTTTGCAGCGGGCGGTTGTGTTACTGCGGGAAATTCGTCACAAACATCCGACGGAGCGGCCTTTGTTATGATCGTATCGGAAAAGATGTTGAAAGAATTGAATGTTAAACCGATAGCACGTTTGGTGAGTTATGCGGTAGCAGGAGTACCGCCGCGGATTATGGGAATAGGCCCGATATTCGCGATCCCAAAAGCACTGAAAATGGCAGGACTACAAAAAGAAGATATAGACCTTATCGAACTAAACGAAGCTTTTGCTTCACAATCCCTGGCAGTTATCCGTGAATTGGGGTTAGACGAAGAAAAAGTGAACGTCAATGGTGGGGCAATTGCTCTAGGGCATCCCTTGGGATGTACAGGGGCTAAATTGACCGTACAAATCTTGAACGAGTTAAGACGTCGGGATAAAAAATACGGTATGGTGACGATGTGTGTGGGAACGGGACAAGGTGCAGCGGGAATCTTTGAGATGTTAGATTAAGGAATATATAAACAATGGAGACAAAAGCTATTAAAGGTGGGGAATTCGTGGTCCGTGAAACCCCTTATACGGAAGTTTTTATTCCGGAAGAGTTTGACGAAGAAGCAAAAATGATTCGCCAGACTTGTTTGGATTTTCTTGATGCGGAAGTATTAGATAAGCTGGATAGAATTGATGCGCAGGAAGAGGGCCTGATGCAAAACCTGTTAGATAAAGCCGGAGAATTAGGGTTGCTGGGGGCCTCTATCCCGGAACAATATGGAGGATTTGGCAAGAACTTCAATACGTCTATGTTAGTTGGCGAGGCCGTAGGTGGTGGCTATTCATTTGCCGTGGCGCTGTCGGCACATACCGGTATTGGGACATTACCTATCTTGTATTATGGAAATGACGCACAAAAAGAAAAATATATTCCAAAGTTAACATCAGGAGAATGGAAAGCAGCCTATTGTTTGACCGAGCCTAACGCGGGATCCGATGCGAATTCGGGCCGTACCTCAGCGAAATTAAATGCGGAAGGCACACACTATCTCCTTAACGGACAAAAAATGTGGATTACAAATGGTGGATTCGCCGATGTATTCATTGTATTTGCAAAAATTGATGATGACAAAAATCTCAGTGCTTTTATTGTAGAAAGGGAGTTTGGGGGAATTACTATGAATCCCGAAGAACACAAGATGGGTATCAAAGGATCTTCAACAAGACAGATATTTTTCAATGATTGTCCGGTTCCTGTAGAAAATCTATTATCCGACAGAGAAAATGGGTTCAAGATTGCGGTCAATATTCTGAATATCGGACGTATTAAATTAGGTGCTGCCACTATTGGCTCCGCGCGTTCTGTGGTTACACAAGCTGTAAAATATGCCAATGAGCGGGTGCAATTTAATTTGCCTATATCCAAGTTCGGCGCCATTCGTCATAAATTGGCTGAAATGGCTATCCGCTTGTACGCTAACGAATCTGCAGCTTATCGGGCGGGGCAAAATATAGATGATGCCTATGATGCGCTTGTCGCAGGTGGAGTGGATGAAGCTAAAGCGAAGTTGAAATCCACGGAACAGTTTGCCATAGAATGCGCGATTATAAAGGTATGGTGTTCTGAAATGCTGGATTATGTTGTCGACGAAGGTGTACAGATTTACGGAGGTATGGGTTATTCGGCTGAAGCGCCTATGGAGAGAGCCTATCGGGATTCCCGGATTAACCGGATTTTCGAGGGTACAAATGAGGTAAATCGCCTATTGATCGTAGATATGCTGTTAAAACGTGCCATGAAAGGCGAGCTGGATTTAATGGGGCCTGCGACGGCTGTTGCAAGCGAGCTGATGGCTATTCCTGATTTTGTTGAAGAAGACACAGCTGTTTTTGTCCCTGAAAAGAAGATCATAGCAAATTTAAAAAAGATCGGTTTAATGGTGGCGGGTGCTGCTGTACAGAAACTGATGATGAGCTTATCAAAAGAAGAGGAGATATTGATGAATATTGCAGATATTATTGGATATGTTTATGTGGCGGAATCAATATTATTGCGGACAGAGAAAATTTATTATACACAGGGAGCCGACGCGGCTACTTTTCCGTTAGATATGGCGAGAGTCTATTTGTACACAACGCTGGATAAGATAGCAATAGCAGGTAAAGAAGCGCTTTACGCCTTTGCGGAAGGAGATGAATTGAAGATGATGCTGGTCGGTCTGCGTCGGTTTACCAAAGCGGAACCTTTCAATACGAAAGAAGCCCGCCAACGCATCGCGAAAAGGATGATTGAAGAGAATACGTATTGTTTTTAATTAATTTATTTTAATTGATTAAACCTGTTACCCACCATGTGACAGGTTTTTTTTGTTAAAAAATCTATATGTTTGATAGACTTTATGTAGAATGTTTTTATATTTGCGAGGTCTTTTATGGAAGCGAGATGAAGACATTAAAATAAATAAAGAAATTAATGGAAAAAGCAATAGCGGTTTTAGGATTGAACAATGTAAGTAAGAAAATCACGTTAAAACACGTAGGCTGGGCTATCATAGCCCTCAAACTGGCTATTGCGGGTTATTTTATTTTTCTTTTAGTAGAAGGTATCCGTTCAAACGCTTTTGAATTCGGTGAACGATTCCTTTGGTTTATTTTGGCGGGTTTCGTTGCGCAGCTGATTGATGGCGCTTTGGGAATGGCCTACGGTGTGAGTTGTACAAGCTTATTGCTCTGGTTGGGTATTCCACCAAAGTTTGCTTCTGCGAGTGTGCATACCTCAGAAATTTTCACGACAGGTGTTTCCGGTTTATCTCACATTCGCTTTGATAACATTGACAAAAGATTGTTTTTTCAGATTGTCGTTACAGGAAGCATCGGTGCAGTCATCGGTGCTTATTTCATCTCTGATCTCTTTGACGGTGATTTAGTAAAACCTTTTATATCTTTTTATTTGCTTTTATTGGGTGTATATCTATTATACAAGGCGTTTAAAAAGAGGCAAGATAAGCCAAAGAAAATGAAACATACACCCTTGCTGGCATTTGCCGGTGGACTATTGGATGCGATCGGTGGCGGAGGTTGGGGTCCCATCGTAACCTCTAATCTATTAAGTCGTGGCAACAGCCCGAGACATACCATCGGAACAGTCAATACTGCTGAGTTTTTCGTGACTTACTTTGCTACAGCCGTATTTATTTTCGTGTTGGGTGTTCAGCATTTAGAAATCGTTTTGGGCCTAATTATCGGTGGAGTTATTGCGGCACCTTTAGGAGCGTATATCGCGTCGCGAATTAATCAGCGTCTACTTTTAATTTTGGTGGGCGTATTAGTCGTTATTTCATCAGCGTGGGGTATTTTTGCCGCTCTTTCGTTTTAGGCGAGTAAAGTTATAGCTCTTATATGGTGATTTATGGGATTAAATTTTTTAAGAAAAAAAAGACTACTAAATTTATAGACTTTATATAAAATATTTTTATATTTGCCCTGTTCGTTTCAATTGGCGTTGGCAACGATAGTATAAAACTAAAAAAACAAATAGTTCGAATGAAAAACTGCAACCTAACTTATTTAGACACAGAGGTCAAAGTAGATTTCCGTTTAACCCATCTTTATTGTCTTGTACTTCGCATGCGAATGTGTTGTTATTGATATTCCCTCTCTATAAAACACAGCAAAGGGAAACATCGCTGTTTCCCTTCTGTGTTCAATAAGTAAATTACAAGTTCAATTGGCGTTGGCACTTGTTAGTATTCACTATTAAACACCCGAAAATATGAAAAAATATGGAGTATCACGATACTCAGCGGTCTTATTGTTTATTTTTCTATTAAAACAAGACCTATTTGCACAAGTGCAATCGCAACCTATTATTAATGCTACATTAGAAGGTATTGTGATTGATTCCATTTCTAGAGAACCCATTGAAGGAGCGACTATTCAACTCGAAGCAGTTACTCACAATGTTCGTACCGACATAAATGGAAGTTTTGTGTTTGTCACCGGACAGAAATTACCACTTACTTTAACGGTTTCTGTTGTTGGTTATCAAACCAAAAAAGTTGTCGTACATGCATCACCCATTACGATAGTATTATCGTCTAAACAAGAAACGTTGGATCAGGTTGTCGTGACCTCTCGAAGAAGACGAGAACAACTTCAGGATGTACCCATTCCGGTTTCCACAGTGAGAGCAAGTACCATAGAAGATGCGGGAGCGTTTAACGTTGCTAGAATTAAAGAAATTGTCCCAACCGTGCAACTCTATTCTTCTAATCCACGTAATACGACCCTAAATATTAGAGGCTTAGGTTCTACATATGGTCTTACGAATGATGGTATAGACCCAGGCGTGGGATTTTATTTGGATGGCGTCTACATGGCACGTCCAGCCGCGACGGCCTTAGATTTTATTGATATTGAACAAATTGAAGTATTAAGAGGACCACAGGGAACACTATTTGGGAAAAATACGACGTCGGGGGCTTTTAATATCACCTCCCGTCAGCCTGAATTCACACCCAGTGCCAACTTTGAATTGAGCTATGGGAACTATGGTTATATACAGGCTAAAACGTCCTTAACCGGTCCCCTGGTCAAAGATAAGTTGGCGGCCCGTGTTTCTTTTTCAGGTACGCAGCGTGATGGAACTTTATATAATGTTTATTCAGATCGGCAGATTAATGATATTAATAACCTTGGGATTAGAGGACAGTTGTTATTCACACCCAATGAGAATTTAAAGGTATCATTAGCCGGTGATGTGACAGCACAGCGTCCCGACGGTTATGGTTGGGGTATTGCCGGTGTAGTCGAAAATGAGCGATCAGCATACAGACAGTTTAATAGTATCATCCAAGATCTTGGTTATGAAATTCCTTATAAAAGTGCTTTTGAACGAATAGTGGATTTGGATACTCGATCCAAAGCGGACAACGAATTAGGTGGTGTTTCTCTAAATGTAGATTATAAAATTGGCAACGGTACTTTGACATCTACATCTGCATGGCGCTATTGGAATTGGGTGCCGTTGAATGATAGAGATTATTTGGGTGTTCCTGCTTATACCATCTCGGCAGGAAATTCCGTACATGATCAGTGGTCGCAGGAATTTCGGTATTCCGGTAATATTAGTGAAAAAGTAAGTGCAGTTGTAGGTATTTTCGGTTTATGGCAGGATTTGAAAACGGATCCAGTACATACGGAAGAGGCGGGTGATGCGTTGTGGCGCTTTCAACAAAGTGATCCTTCTCAGGCGCAATGGGCACCGGGTCTGATTGATCGGGTGGGTATTCGCACCAAGTATGGTATCAAGAGTACAAGTTTGGCGGTTTTCTCCCAATTTGATTGGGCGATTACACCGAAACTACATCTATTACCGGGATTGCGGTATAATTATGATAAAAAGGTAGCCCATTACGATCGCAATAAATATATTGATAACACGATAGACTATACGCCTGAACAATATGCCGCAGTAAACAGCATTTATTCCGACCAGACATTTGATGTAGATGCTGATGCGGGAAACCTATCTGGCCAATTATCGCTGCAGTATAAATTTACACCCAATTACAATGCTTACGCAACCTATTCCAAAAGTTATAAACCAATCGGTATTAACGTAGGTGGATTACCCGTTATTGACGGAGAAGTAGCCACAAATCTGGCCGAGGTAAAACCTGAATCGGTAAATCACGTCGAGTTTGGTGTCAAAACCAGTCCGAGCAGGACGTCCTTTTTAAACCTAACGGTCTATCAAACCAATATTAAAGATTACCAGATACAAGTACAAACCCCAGATCCGGGTGTAAATAGAGGATATTTAGCCAATGCGGAGAAGGTAAGGGTACAAGGTGTGGAACTGGATGGGAGTGTGAGACCTTGGGATTTCTTACGGTTGAATGGTGCATTGGCGTATACGGATGGTAAGTACGTAGCGTTTACCAACGCACCTGTTCCTTTAGAGGAGGTGGGAGGTGCCGAAGCTTTTAAAGACGTTTCGGGAGGAGAGCTTCCGGGAATATCCAAATGGTCTTGGTCGTTAGCAGCGGAGTTAACCACCAAGGGACGACTATTAGGGTTGCCAGGTAATTACTTTCTAGGAACAGATCTCTTTTATCGGTCTAAATTCTCGTCTAGTTCATCACCGTCGCAATACTTAAATATAGACGCCTATACCTTGCTAAACGCACGCGTAGGGTTCCGGGCGGCAAGTGGTCTGTCTGTGATTGTATGGAGCAGGAATTTGACGAATAAAGATTATTATGAACAGCTCCTCGCTGCTCCGGGTAATTTCGGGCAATATGCAGGGGTAATTGGCGATCCGTTGACGTATGGTGTGACATTAAGATATAGTCTGAGGTAATTTGTTGACGTACGCGGGGACAGACATCTATTACGATTCAAATTCTTAAATTGCAGGCATAATACACTTGTCTTGAAAAAATACGATGCCATCATCATAGGTTCCGGTCCGAATGGATTTGCTTCAGCGATTACTTTGCAGCGACAAGGACTTTCTACGTTGATCGTGGAAGGCGCGGATACTATAGGAGGAGGTATGCGTACAAAAGAATTGACCTTGCCGGGTTTTAAACATGATGTTTGTTCAGCGATACATCCCATGGCAATGGCATCTCCTTTTATGCGTTCCTTGCCTTTAAACGAGTACGGACTGGAATTTACCCCGGCGACTTATCCTGCGGCACATCCCTTAGATAACGGAGATGCAGCCGTACTATACCATAGTCTAGAAGAAACCGCGCAAGATTTAGGCGTTGATGCGGGTACCTATAAAAAATTGATTCTACCCATCATTAACCGGTGGGAAAGCTTGGCCCTGGATACGATGGGGCCATTGCGTTTTCCTCGTCATCCACTGGATTTGGCAGGCTTTGGGTTAAAGGCTTTAAAGCCGGCTACGTGGACAGCGTCGTCGTTTCAGACACAAAAAGCAAAAGCATTATGGGGAGGAGTCGCAGCACATGGCATACAACCATTGTCTAACTGGGCAACCTCCGCCATCGGACTGGTATTGATGGCCGTGGGACATCGTTATGGCTGGCCTATTCCCAAGGGTGGTTCACAATCTATCGCTGATGCACTGGCAGCATACTATCTTTCACTTGGAGGCGAAATACAAACGGATCTGTGGGTTAGGGATATCGCACAGCTGCCCGAGCATAAAATATTAATCGTTAACATGACCCCTCATCAAATTTTGCAATTGCAAAGTACGGGGCTTTCAGAGAAATACCGAAGATCGCTAGAACGGTTTAAACAGGGGATGGGTGTTTTCAAAATCGACTGGGCTTTATCTGATCCTACACCTTTCCGAGACATACGATGTCAGCAAGCCGCTACGGTACATATCGGTAATACGTTCGAAGAAATTGTAAATTATGAAAAGAATACGCACGTTGGTAAGATAGCGGGCAAACCATTTGTTTTGTTTGCCCAACCGAGTCAATTTGACAAAAGCCGAGCCCCAGAAGGTAAACATACGGGGTGGGCCTATTGCCATGTCCCGAATGGATCCGCTATTGATTTTACGGGACATATTGAGAATCAGATTGAACGTTTTGCTCCTGGTTTTAAAGATACTATTCTGGCGCGACATACCTTTAATCCTACGCAGATGGAAGCATATAATCCAAACTATATTGGCGGAGACATTAATGGTGGAATCATGGACATCTATCAATTATATGCCCGACCAACGTTCTCGCTTACGCCCTACCGTACCTCGAATAAGAATATATATATCGCATCTTCTTCTACACCTCCTGGAGGTGGCGTCCATGGAATGGCGGGTTTCCATGCGGCTAAATTAATTTTGAAGGACCATTTTAATATTGATGTGAAGTTATGAGAAAAATTGTGCTTGCCGGAGGAACGGGACATTTAGGGACACTATTAAAGGACGCGTTCCTGGATTTAGGATGGGAAGTCGTGATTTTGTCCCGACAGCGGAATAAAAAAGAAGAAGGGGTAACCTATGTGTTCTGGGACGGAGAACATCTGGGGACTTGGGCGAATGTGTTAGAAGATGCTGACACCGTGATCAACTTGAGTGGTAAAAGTATACAATGCCGCTTCACGTCAAAAAATAAAGCGCTGCTTGAATATTCACGTATTTTGCCCACGGATGCTTTGGGAAACGCAATCGCTAAATGCCATAAGCCTCCTAGACTTTGGATTAATTTTTCTGGTATATCTATTTTTACAGGATTAAACGACTTACAGGATGAGACGAGTATAGCCGTTGGAACGGGTTATCTCGCCCAACTGACCCGAAGATGGGAGGCTGCTTTTTCAGCCTTTGACCTTCCGGATACATTGAAAGTGATCCTTCGCGTCAGTCCCGTGTTGTCAAAGCAACGGGGCATGTTTGCGGAGTTACTTCCTTTAGCGAAATGGGGTCTGGGAGGTCAGGTGGCCGACGGACGTCAGTATGTGAGTTGGATTCATCAACAGGATTTTGTGTCGTTGGTACAGTGGATAATCCAGCAGGACCAGCCACGACGGATTTATCATGCGTGTAGCCCTTATCCGGTCACGAATGCAACATTTATGCGCGTGCTTCGAGACCATGTAGGCATTTCTTTTGGGTTGCCCCTTCCTCGGATACTCGCCCATATCGGCTCGTTTGTCAAGGGAGTCGACCCCAGTGTATTAATTCAAAGTGTCCCCGGGACAACCAAGTCGACCTTGGAAGACGGATTTACGTTCAAATTCGAGAAGATTGATAGCACGCTAGCCAATCTAGTTAAATAATAAAATAAATAATAAATACCTATATTGTCCATCATTTACAAAAAACCTTAACTGTATATTATAATGTCATCTTCTAAATCAAATAGAATGATTAGCGAAGACTGGGTGGTCGTGATCCTCGGATTAGCTATCATTTTTTTAGCGCTTTCAGGTGTTGTTGTGCCCAAACCAAGTTTTTCGTGGAATACCTCATCGGTACTTTTTGACAAAATCTTATCCTCAGATAACTTAATGGTTATCGGTGCACAATTTTTATTGGTGTTTGCTACCGCTCTCTTGGGAGCCTTGTTATTGAGGAAACCGTTAAAGCCGCTTTTGATTGTTTTCCCTTTCATTTTTGTATTAACCCTATTCGCATTGGTGTTAGCAGGCAATAGTACCGTACAAGAATACAATCTCGAGGCCGTTATATTTAGCTTAGGTATTGGTTTACTGATCAGCAACTTTTTTAAATTACCTCCTTGGTTTAAAGAAGCACTTTCTACCGAATTGTATGTGAAAATCGGTCTGGTGTTATTGGGAACGACGGTTATTTTTAGCGAGATATTGAAAGCAGGAGCTTTAGGGCTGATTCAGGCCTTGGTTGTTGTATTGTCGGTTTGGTATTTTGCGTTCTGGTTATGTAAAAAGCTGAAAATCGATCAGGAAATGGCGATGATGCTTTCATCAGCGGTTTCCATTTGTGGTGTGTCGGCGGCTATTGCTACTTCTGGCGCAATTAAAGGAGACGCCAAGAAGCTATCCTATGTGGTTTCACTGGTTTTGATTACCGCAGTACCGATGATGATTTTTATGCCCTATATTGCCGAATGGATGGGCCTGTCCCAAGAGGTCACGGGTGCGTGGCTCGGTGGAAGTATTGATACGACTGGTGCGGTGGTTGCTTCAGGATCTTTGGTAGGCGAGCGTGCCTTAGAGATCAGTACGATCGTGAAGTTTTCGCAAAATGTTCTACTCGGTATTGCCGCCTTCGCCATCAGTATTTACTGGACGTATTCGAATTCCAAAAGCGCAGAACATGCTGAGAAACCAACCTTAAAAATTATTTGGGAACGTTTCCCTAAATTCGTCATCGGATTTGTATTTGCTTCGCTCTTGTTCTCTTTTGTTATTAATCCAGAACAAGTCAGCGGGGTAAAATCGGAATTGAAAAGTATACAGGGCTTATGGTTTGCTTTGGCGTTTACATCCATCGGTTTGGAAACGAACTTTAAAGAACTATTTGTGCATAACAACAAGAAACCGCTATATGCGTTTGTGATCGCACAGGGATTTAACATTGTGGTGACCTTGGTGATCGCTTTGTTGTTGTTTGGATAGGTTGTTAGCGCAAAAGAGGCTGTCTCCGTATATTTTAGGCCGCCTTTACGGTTACGCTATGATGCTGCCACAATCCACTTATGCAATGTTAAACGCCCCCACAATACTTGCTGGGTGAAGTGCTTTGGAATTAATTAATATATCCCTACCGCGGGAGTTACCAAAATACAAAACCGATAACCCAACGAACGTTATACATCCCGTTACGGGCTTGCAATCCACCTCTATTCGCTCCGCTTCGCGCCAGCCTTCTAACTGCGTACAATTAATTTCTATTTCGGTGTACGATACAATATGGTATGCTGCTTTGACGAAATCGATAGCCATGGCGTTGATGATAATAATCATCTTTCCGGCGGCGTCAAGAAATGTGATATCACGATCTTTTTTAAACTTCGGAATTTCTATGGCGAGTAAATTGTTCTCGTTAAGGGATAATTCGATGTCAAAATTGAGATAATCCTGTGTATTACTTTTTTCATTGAACTGGAAATTCGCTAGGCGATTCAGTTTACCGTGTTGAAGACACATTTTGCCCGGTTTTTGGTCGGGATTAGCGCGCATGGTGCGTAATATTTGTCCATTAAGTCGCCCGATCATATGGTTATCGTATAAGTTTAGATGTGTGTCCGATAAGGCGTACCGGACAAAGCTTCCAGCATGGCTGGCTTGGCCAAAATCGATCGCGGCTTTTTTGGTGGCAACGGTTTGCTTAGTCTTACGAGGTCGAGATTGTAGTATTTGTTGATTTCCAATTTTTCGGGCCACGAGATTTCCAACTAAACCTCGAATTGAACCATGTGCTGCTATTTTCATCTATATATAATTATTTATAAGTGTAAGTATTCATTTGTATAAATAAGCTCGCAAGCTCGGTTTATTCATACCCTTGTGTGGTTTGAATAAATCAGGATGCTTTCATAACCGTGAAATTAATAAATCAAGTGTTTGTAAATCAAATAAATATGAATTTTTAATAAATTTGAAAAGCGTGTAGGAGTGCTTTTGCCATTTTCGTAATGCCTTTTCGAGAAGGCTTTGCCATTTTCGCAACGGTCTGTAACAAGGCATACCTTGTAACCACCCCCTGAGCAACTTGCCCCTGAAAAAAGGTTGTCCGCATGATGATAGTACGATGAATGCAGATTTAGGCGGGAATAGGTGGAATTATGGTGCAGTTAATGTGGACTCAACATGGACTCATGGGCAATTTGGGGATAGGCTGTATTATCCTTGTCCTTATCTGCATCCTGATTCTGCCTCGTCTTCGGGGTCACGTCGTTTCGCGAGTGATATTATTTCTTTATAGTTTTCTTATGGAATTTACTATCTTTCTGCATCTTCTAATTGGATAATGGTGTATGGACGAAAAAGAACAACTCGTATATTATAAGCAGACGGGCGATTTGCAAGTATTGGGGAAACTATATGCTCCTTATATGTCTTTGTTATACGGTGTATGTTTTAAGTACTTTCAGGAGCAAGCAGCGAGTCAGGATGCGGTCATGCAGATCTTTGAACAACTGGTACATAAGCTTCGTGTGCATGAGGTGGATAATTTTAAAAGCTGGTTATATGTGTTTGCCCGAAATTATTGCTTGATGGAACTTCGAAAACAGAAAGGTAAAATGCACGTGGGCATCGAAGAGAACATGTCTGAAAGTGAACAGAAGCTTGTAACGAACGAGGAAACGAAATGGACAGAAGATGATTTCGATAAAGTACACGAATGTTTGGCATCTCTTTCCACGGATCAGGCAGTCTGTGTACGTCTGTTCTATCTGGAACAAAAATGCTACAAGGATATTGCGGAAGAGACTGGATACGATTTGAATAAGGTCAAGAGTTATATCCAAAACGGGAAAAGAAACTTGAAAATTTGTATGGAGAGCGGGAAATATGGAAAATAACTATCAACTGTCAAGAATACACAACTATATCCGCGGCTTAATGAGTCAGGAAGAGATGCATGCGTTGGAGCGGGAAGCGTTGGAAGATCCATTCTTGCAGGATGCGATTGATGGCTATAAAATGCAGCAGGGTGTTGATGTGAAATCGTTGAGCCTATTGCAACAGCGGCTGGAGCGTCGCATAGCGGAGCATGCACAGCGTAAAAATCGATTCTATTTTAGCTGGCAGCGTTTGGCCATCGGGATGGTTGCTGCGGTCATGTTTATTGCGGTGTGTACACTCTTGTTAATTCGCCACTTGCCCAACCGACAGAACGCTAACGTAACGGAAGTCGAACTGATGGATGACGTCCTTACACAGACGGCTGTGCATGCAATACCTGGGGGAGATGCACAACCGCTAGGTGGCTGGGAAGCATTTTCTGCATTTGTTTCGGAACATTATTCGGGTGTAAACAGGGAAAAACAGTTACAGGTACGCTTCAAAGTGGGGCAAGATGGGATTCCTTATGATATACAGCCACAAGTAACCAAGAATCAGCCAATCTATAACGAGATTATAGATGTCTTGCAAAGGGGGCCTAAATGGCGTGGAAAAGAAGGATATATAGAGATTGTGTTTCCAGAGTAATTTTGCATTTTCTTTTTCTCCGCGAAAAAGAAACAAAAAGCTCGTCGCTGCGGATATTTGAGAGGATGGGATCGTGCTAAGGATGAGTACCTGCGGACTTCAAAATTTAACTTCGTTGAATTCGCCAAAGCTCGGTTTCGATGCGGCCTTTGGCGTTAAGGAAGGTAGTGTTATTATTACTACCTGATGTGTATATCGTTTGCGTCTCTTGGCTTTCTTTTCAGGGTATTCACTTGTCCGATTTTATTTCTCACCGTGATGGTATTTTTATCTACGATTTCAATATGAAGAATGCTTTCATTTAGTTTCTTTTCCGATACTAAATCCTTTGTGTATACATTCAACAAGATTTTTTGAGGATAATTATTTAGGTTGGCGTATTCATATTTTTTAAGAATGTTTTGGTGGAAATACGGAACGCCACGAAAAGTGAACGTAATACAGTTTGCCCCAAAAAAATCCATACCTTCCAATGGGGAATCAATGGTTTTCTCGGCAAACCATTTTCCGTTGAAAAATTTATCCATCTGATCGGATTGGCTGTCTTTTTCCGCAGCAGGAAATATAAATAACAGCGTTATGAAACCAACAACTTTCGAAATCATAATCTTTCTATATTATTCGTTCACCAAAAATAATAACCACTTTTACAATAGAAAGTTACGGACTTTTTTTGATATAGACAAAATAGTAGGACGATATAACAACAAACGCTCCAAGATTTCTTGTTCTTGGAGCGTTGCCGTTTTACTTATAAATATTTTTAGAAAGGCAGATCGTCATCATCTGCTCCGGAAGACGTTATGTCGACAGGAGGCATATCCATTTGACCTGGTGCTTGAGCCTGTTGTGGCGTGTTGGCAAGCTTTGTTACTCTCCACGCAACCAAGGAATTGAAATACGTAGTAACCCCTTCTTTATTGGTCCATGGACGGCCACGGAGGTTAAAAGAAACTTCTATATCATCGCCAACAGCCAAGTTATCAAATATAGAGACGCGGTCTTGCGTCGCCTCAAAACGGATGTATTCTACAAATTGTGGGTTTTCGGCGTAAGCAACAATTAAATCTCTTTTCTTGAAAGATTCTGTAACCTGTTGCGTGGCGCCTATTTCATGAACTTTTCCTCTTATTTCCATATCAAAAACGTATTAAACTGTAAAATTAAGCATTTTTTGCTAAGCAGAATAGTAACTTTGTAAAAAGATGATGGAAGTTTTCAACACCCCCAATAAAGTTATTATTACCTGCAATAGACGCTTGTCGCCTTATTTGGCGCAAGAAGTGGAAGCCTTGGGCTTTGCTGTTGTCCGTGCCTTTAATACAGGTATAGAGGTTAACGCCTCTGTAAATGAATGTATTCGGTTGAACCTAAATTTGCGGATAGCGAGTCAAGTGCTTTATGAGATAAAGTCATTTCGTGCTAGAAATGCGGAGGAACTTTACAAAGCACTAGTAGCTGTTGCGTGGGAAGAGTTGCTACCGTTTGATGGATATTTCTCCGTTACGTCGAATGTGCATAATGAGACAATTACGACACCTCTATTTGCAAATGTCAAAGTAAAAGATGCGATTGTCGACCGTATTAAAGATAAGAACGGGGTACGGCCCAATACAGGCCCGGAATTAAACAGCGCGGTTATTCACCTCCATTGGATAGATGACAAGGCAGAAATCTTCCTAGACACTTCCGGGGAAACACTGGCTAAGCACGGCTATCGAAAACATCCAGGTAAAGCGCCCATGCTAGAAGCTCTTGCCTCTGCAACTATTATGGCTACCCAATGGGATGGTCAATCACCGTTTATCAACCCCATGTGTGGATCGGGGACATTAGCCATCGAAGCTGCGCTGATGGCACAAAAGCGTGTGCCCGGCTTGCAACGGATGAATTATGCTTTCATGCATTTTATCGGTTACAATGAGGAAGTGTTTTTTGAGGAACGTCGCCGATTGAAGGAATTGACGGACAAAAAGAATCTTCCGCAAATCGTGGCTTCTGATATATCGGATGAGGCGACTGAAATTGCGAAATCAAATGCGAAGACCGCAGGTGTGGAACATCTGATCACGTTTGAAGTAGGGGATTTTGCAAAAACGACTATTCCAGACGAGAAAGGCATCATCATGTTTAATCCGGAATACGGGGAGCGTTTAGGGGTACATACTAAATTGGAAGCAACCTATAAACGCATCGGTGACTTCATGAAGCAGGAATGCAAAGGATATCGAGGTTATATCTTTACCGGAAACTTGGATCTAGCGAAAAAGATTGGCTTACAGGCTTCTCGTAGATTCGAGTTTTTTAGTGGCAAACTCGACTGTAGATTGTTGCAGTACGAACTGTACGAGGGATCGAAAGAACGACCGGCTACTGTTGCTACATTACGAGAGATGAGGGAGAGAACACAAGAAAGATATCCTGAAAGATTGGACGAAAGAACTAACAAACGCATCGAGGAAAAGGAGAACGACAAGCCTACCGGTCGTAAGATACACAAACTTATCCGCCGACGAGACCAGAATAATGACTGAGCTGAATATTATACAGCGTACAGCAAATTTCGTACAGGAAGAACTGAAAAATGCCGAAGCGGGGCACGATTGGTGGCACATTCAGCGTGTATGGAACAATACGAAGTTAATTTTGGAAACCGAAGAAGCTGATGCGTTGGTTTGCGAATTGACCGCATTGCTACATGATATTGCCGATAGCAAGTTTCATGATGGTGATGAACGGATAGGCCCACGCATTGCTGGCGAATTCCTACTTGACAATGGTTTAGATAGCGATCGGATAGCGCATGTCCAGCAAATTATATACAATATGTCATACAAAGCATCTTTAGGGCAAGTTGATTTCCATTCCAAGGAATTGGAGATTGTGCAAGATGCGGATCGTTTGGATGCTATTGGAGCCATTGGTATTGCGCGGGCTTTCCATTACGGAGGATTTAAAAATAGAGAAATATACAACCCAAACATCCCACCTCAACAACAATTAAGTAAGGAAGTATATAAAAATTCAACGACACCCACTCTGAATCATTTTTATGAAAAATTATTGCTGTTACGGGACAAGATGAATACGAATACAGCAAAACAGATTGCTGAACATCGCCATCGTTTTATGGAATCCTTTTTGCAACAATTTTATGGCGAATGGAACGGAGAAATGTGATTTAACAGTATGTTAATGGGAATTGGGTATATTCGTGCATAATAAATGTGGACATTCCATATGACTTTAAAAAAGCAAACCGAGTGTAACGAGCTCATTTATACAAATGAATACTTACACTTATAAATAATTATATACACATGAAAGCAACATTCGTAATCTTTACCTTATTAACGGCCATGCACGTGAGCGTTATCGCCCAGACAGAAATGATCGCACATCGTGGATCCTGGAAAAACACCAAAGTCCCTCAAAACTCGCTTGCATCCTTAAATAAAGCGGTAGAACAAAAAGCTTGGGGAACAGAGTTTGATGTGCATCTAACAAAAGATGATGTATTAGTGGTAACCCACGATCAAGATTTTTACGGGATCGACATAGCGACATCAACCTATCAGGAATTGCTTGCTAAGAAACACCCCAACGGAGAAAACATCTCCACTGCGGAGGAATATTTAAAAGAGGGATTGAAGCAAAAAAACACCAAACTGGTCTATGAACTTAAAACGAATAAGCTGGGTACAGAAAGAACGTTGAAAGCGGCTGAACTAACGGTGGCTTTGGTAAGGAGTTTAAAAGCTGAAAAACAAGTAGAATATATTGCATTTAGTTATGATGCGTGTCTGAAACTTAGAGAACTAGATAAGAAAGCAAAAATTCACTACCTCAATGGGGACAAATCTCCAAAAGAGATAAAAGCGGCAGGTCTGACCGGATTGGATTATCATTTATCTGTTTATAAGAAACACCCCGAATGGATTGGAGAAGCCAAGAAGTTAAGACTTAAAACCAATGTGTGGACGGTGAATCGGGAAGATGATATGCATTATTTCATCGATCAAAAGATTGATTATATCACAACAGATGAACCGGAATTACTCAACACTGTATTAAAAAAATAATATTCGATGTATCGCTTAAGAATAAGTATTCTTGTCAGTGTTTTCTTTTTTATTACAACAACGTTTGCACAAGAGAACCAGGATTCCTTGGCGATCGTCACCAACGACTGGAAGACAACGAAAGTGCACAAAGGGGTGGTATGGAAACAAGGACATTTTAATAATCTCTTTGATAGCGAACAGGAGATTAATTATGTGGAAATCGACCTTAAAAAGAATATAAAGAAACTTTATTTTGCTGCGGAGCCTTCCGAGTTGAAGCCTACTTCACAATTGGCTTCGGAACATCAGGCATTGGTGGCTGTAAATGGCGGTTTCTTTGATATGAAAAATGGTGGGGCAACTGATTTTATTCAGGTAGATAATAAAGTCGTCAACCATACCAGGAAAAAATCAGACCGTGGTAATGCTTTGCTTTTACTTTCGAAAAAAGGGATAAAAATTAAAGCTGCCATCGATACGCTTTATGAGGCAGACCGTTATCCAAACGTCATGCTTTCTGGCCCGTTGCTTGTCGTGAATGGGGATTCTTATCCATTAGCCAAAAATGCTTTTAACGAGAACAGACACCCGCGTACTGCCGCTGCATTGACACGGGATGGTAAAATGCTTTTACTCGTCGTTGACGGAAGGAATAAGGCTTCGCATGGTATGAACCTTCATGAACTCTCAAGCGTATTGCGATGGTTGGGGGCGAAGGAGGCGATGAACCTGGACGGTGGAGGAAGCTCCACATTGTATATAAAAGGAGCTACCGAAAACGGTGTCGTAAATCATCCGTCGGATAATAAATTATTCGATCATGAGGGTGAGCGTGCTGTGGCAAATATCATTTATCTCAAATAATAATACATTATATTGTCACGAAATATCCGCGAGTTCACCACACGCATGCATGACCGCGAAGGAGCATGCAAGCTACTTGGTAACAAAACATGTATAGTATAACGGGGATATTCCATATGACCATTAAAAAAGCACTCATAAACTATATACATATGAAAAAGATTTCAATATCCCTGTTGCTTCTTTTTGTCTCTTCCTATATTTTATCGGCACAAGAGCTTACGGTAGCTTCTTTTAATATACGTTTGAAAACAACGTCGGATGTGGGGAACTTGTGGGATGATAGAAAGCAAGCAGTCACCAACCTTATCAAATTCCATGAATTTGATATCTTCGGCATCCAGGAAGGATTTTACAAGCAGGTGCAGGATATGAAGAGCCAATTGCCCGGCTTTGAATACATCGGTGTAGGACGTGATGACGGCGCACAGAAAGGAGAACACTCGGCTATTTTTTACAATACAGAGCGCTTTAAAGTCATCAAAGAGGGAACTTTCTGGCTTTCTGCTACAGACACTCAGCAACCGAATAAGGGATGGGACGCCGCTTTGCCGAGGATTTGTACATGGGGTGTTTTCGAAGATAGTGAAAACGGTAAGCAGTTTATCTTTATGAATACCCATTTTGATCACGTAGGGGTAGAGGCGCGTCGTGAAAGCGCGAAACTCATTTTAGACAAGGCCAAAGAGCTAGCAAAAGATTTACCCCTTATTTTGACGGGTGATTTCAATGTAGATGAAACTAACGAGGCCTACTTCACGCTTGCAAAAAGCGGGATTGTACAGGATACACATGAACTGGCAAAAATAGTATACGAACCGAACTCCTCGTTTAACGGTTGGGGAAAAAGTCTTAAGCCTAAACAGCGTATCGATCATATTTTTATTACTAAGCCGTTCAGTGTACGTAAATATGGAATTTTAACAGATACGTATATGGGGAAATTTCCTTCCGATCATTTTCCTGTAGTTAGTGTGTTACATTGGTGAGCTCATGTAGTATAATAGCCAAAATAGGTTTTTTTATAGCTTTGCTGTTATAAACAAGATATGATATGAAGAAAAATTTAATGGTACTTTGTGCAGTAGGAATCTTTTTAGGAACATTCTCTCATGCGGAAGCACAAATAGGAAGCAAGTTAAAGGGAATTTTCGGAATGGGTACCACCAGCTCGAGCAGTGATACCTCGAAGTTCGCTACGAATGTCACTTCACAGTCCGCAGGGCAGGAAGTGACTAAGTCTGAAGCGAACAACGCTGTGAAGCAGGCATTGGGAAATGGACTGCAGGCAAGTATCAATATGTTGTCTGCAAAGGACGGCTATTTAGGAGATGCTGCTGTGAAAATCTTGATGCCCGAGGAAGCGCAGAAGATAGAAAAAGCATTGCGTGCTGTGGGCATGGGTGCTCTCTGCGACCAGTTTGTTACCAGTATGAATCGTGCTGCTGAAACTGCCGTTAATGAAGCAGGGGAGGTGTTTGTTAACTCCTTGTCTAATATGACTATTAATGATGCATATACTATTTTACTGAGTGGACAGCAGGATGCGGCGACAGCTTACTTCAAAACGAACACAACATCCGAATTGAGCCAACGATTTAGTCCGGTGATAGAATCGGCAATGGGTGAAAATAACGTTGCAGACTATTGGACACAACTCACTTCGGCCTACAATAGATTGCCGTTATCCAGCAAGGTGGAAACTAACCTCACTACCTATGTGACTCAAAAAGCGATAGATGGACTTTTTGTCAAAGTGGCTGATCAGGAACTCAAAATCCGAAACAATCTCGGCGGTTCCCGGTCAACGGATTTGCTGTCAAAAGTATTTGGTTGGGCAGATAAGCAGAAATAATTAACTTATGCAAGGCTTTTTTGCCGCCAAGAAGAAGTTGCTACAAAGAAAAATATTTTGATGGGTTGAGTTTTCTATTGTTTAAGAGAACTTCATAATGTAAGTGAGGGCCGGTACTGCGACCAGTGCTACCAAGTAAACCCACAATATCCCCCGCTTCTACGGCTTGTCCTCTTTTAACGCGGGTACGGGTTAAGTGTGCGTATCGCGTTTCATAGCCATTTTTATGTTTAACCATGACGACATATCCGTATGCGCCTTTCCAACCGGCAAACGTTACTCTACCTTTCGCTGTGGACTTAACGGGATCTCCAGTTCTTCCTTTCAAGTCGACACCTTGGTGCATTTCACGACCTCGATTTGTGAAGGGATTACGACGATATCCATAAGGCGATGTGATTCGCCCGTGATGTGGCTTACCTAGCGGTAAACCTTCTAACTTGGATTCCAGGTCTTCCAACTGCTTTTTGTAAAAAATAGAAAGTTCTACAAGATCGTCCTCTCCTTTTTCGACTGGGCCTCCCATATTAGGGTTCATTTTAATTTCTTTCAGCCCACGCTTTTTCATCTTTTGGTTGATGCGGTCAATAGCACTATCAATAGAGCTAAACGATTTCTTGATTTCTTCCGTTGTGAGCTGATTGTTGAACTCGTCTAGTTCCAATAGACGGTTTTCAGCTTTCAGCTTGTTTATTTTTTGATCGTAAACCCTAATATATTTTTCGGTAGTCCGCTGTTTTACCATATATACCACGGATAGAACCGTTATAATAGTAAGGGCAATAACAGCGCCTAGAACCTTTTTCCAGTGCGTTATGACATAGGTGGGTACTTGCATTCTTTTGGTAGATGTACCATCCGGTTCGACGAAAAGCACGGCGGTTTTTTTCTTTAGCATGAGCCTCAACAATAAAAACTTTTATGATACGAAAGCACAAAGGTAATGTATCAAGCCATGTACAGTCAATATTTTGCAATTTTTAACATTTTTTAAGACTCTTTTTGTCGAGGAACCTATAGGAGCGCCATTCCGGAAAAAATAAATGTAACAGCTCATATAAGCTTCGTTGCCTAAAAAAAGCAATGACTTAAAGAAAAAATAAGCAACTTTGTGTATGTCGTTCGCTGTAAAACTAATGAATTGGTACCGGGAGAAAGGGCGTGATTTGCCTTGGAGGGCCACGCATGACGCCTATATTATATGGCTTTCGGAGATTATCCTGCAACAAACGAGAGTGGAGCAGGGAACACCCTATTTTCATCGCTTTGTGGAGGCATTTCCAATGGTAAAAGAACTTGCGGAAGCCAGTGAAGATGAAATTTTGCGATTATGGCAAGGTCTAGGATATTATTCGCGCGCCCGGAATATGCATAAAGCAGCCAAAATGGTCGTGCAGGACTTTGATGGGAAATTTCCTCGAGCCTATAAGGACGTTATTTGTCTCCCAGGCGCGGGCGAATATACGGCGGCAGCTGTTGCATCTTTTTCCGCGAATGAGCCGAGAGCGGTGGTAGATGGAAATGTGTATCGGGTACTGGGGCGCTATTTTGGAATAAACGAACCTATTAATTCTACGCAAGGGAAAAAAATGTTTGCTGAGATTGCCCAAGAGATGTTGGATAAGCATAATCCGGCTGTATATAATCAAGCCATTATGGATTTCGGCGCGTTGCATTGTAAACCCAAGAATCCACTGTGCGAGGATTGTGTCTTTCAGATGGAATGTGTTGCTTTTCAAGAAAAATTGGTGGAAGAACTACCCGCAAAATTAAAAGGAAAGGGAAGTCGCAATAGATATTTCCATTACTTTATCGTGCTGGAGGATGAGCAGATTTTGATGTCGAAGAGAGGGAAAGGCGACGTGTGGACAAATCTATATGAGTTTCCGATGATCGAAACGGCGGGAGATATGTCGATGACAGACTTGGTGGCACAGGCTGATTTTGTTCAATACTTTGAGGAGGACACCATTCTGGAGCCTGTTGGTAAACAAGTAAAGCATGTACTCAGCCATCAGAACATTTACGCACGTTTCTATGTCGTGGGCGATTCCGGTACGTTAAAAAATAAAAAAAGAGGCTGGAATTATTATTATTGCGAAAAAATAGATAAATTAGCTAAACATAAACTTATATTCTCTTTTCTGGAAAAAAATGTTCATCTCATTGCAGCCAAACACCTGTAGTGAAATCACAGATGTTCTTTCAAGCCATCGAGCGTATAGTGTTGAAGAAATACGATTGTTTGGAGCCTGTTTAACTGTATTATAAAAGTTTTTATAGGCATTTTTTGAATGGGATACAAAAAATAATAGATAAATTTAAGCAGGTTCTTAACCCTAAATTATAAAGTATGGCGAGTGTTAACAAAGTGATTTTAGTCGGGCACTTGGGGAAGGATCCCGAAGTACGTTATTTAGATAACAATGTCTCTGTTTGCAGTTTTCCTTTTGCAACTTCTGAAACCTATACCAAAGATGGTGTGCGCGTGAAACATACCGAATGGCACAATATTGTCATGTGGCGCAATCTGGCGGAGATGGCGGTTAAATATCTTCAAAAAGGGAAATTGGCCTATATAGAGGGGCGGTTGCGAACGCGAAATTACGAAGATAAAGAGGGGACACGTCGGTATGTTACGGAGATCGTTGGTGAGAGTTTTAAATTATTGGGACGCCCTTCTGACTTTGGGCAAACGGGAAAAACGACATCGTCAGACGACGAGAAAAATGAGAATGAAAAAGATGAAGAGGTCGACTTTACGGAAAACAACCACGATACAGACGGCTTACCTTTTTAGATTTTGAATGACGTTATACAAATGCATGAACCCGTTCGTACGCTGGATTTGATATTGTACCTTGTAATATTTTAATATTTTGCCGTATCTTTGGCACTATGTTGCAGGACAAAATCAAGCAGTTTACAGCGGAAATAAAGGGGTTTACTCCCGCCTCGGTAGTTGATGTTGAGAATTTTCGTTTAAAGTTTTTAGTTGCTAAAGGCATCGTTAAAGCGTTATTTGAAGAATTTAAAACCGTGTCAGCGGAGGAAAAGCGTACGTTGGGTAAAATTTTAAACGAGTTTAAACAGCTCGCTGAACAAACATATAGTAATGCTCAGGAACAGTTTGCGGATACAGAGAAGAAACTGCAACGTGAGGAGGGCGACCTAACGCTCCCTGGGGAGGGTTTTCAATTAGGATCTAGACACCCACTATCGTTGGTACGAAAAGAAATCGTAGAGATATTTAAAAAACTAGGTTTTATCGTGACCGAAGGACCGGAAATAGAAGATGATTGGCATAACTTCTCTGCACTCAATTTTCCGCCGGAGCATCCTGCGCGGGATATGCAGGATACTTTTTTTGTGGAAAAGAAAGAGGGTAATGATATTGCCCTACGCACGCACACGTCTTCTGTCCAAGTTCGTTTGATGGAAATGGGGAAGCCACCGTTTCGCGCTATCATGCCGGGACGTGTTTATAGAAATGAAGCGATATCTGCTCGAGCACACTGTTTTTTTCATCAGGTAGAAGGACTGTACGTGGATGAAAACGTTTCTTTCGCGGACTTGAAACAAACCTTGTTTCATTTTGTACAGGAACTATATGGTAAAGATACAAAAGTGCGTTTCCGCCCATCGTATTTCCCTTTTACAGAACCCTCGGCTGAAATGGATATCTCCTGTACGATATGTAAGGGTTCAGGCTGTCAGCTTTGCAAACAATCTGGCTGGGTGGAAATTTTAGGATGTGGTATGGTAGATCCAAATGTGTTGGAGAACTGTGGCATCGATAGTAAAATATATTCCGGTTTTGCATTTGGAATGGGGATTGAACGAATAACAAACCTGAAATATGAAATTCGGGATTTGCGCCTATTCTCTGAGAATGATGTGCGTTTCTTATCCCAGTTTGAAACAGAGCTAGTGTAACTCTTAAGGAATATATGGAGCCTGACCTGGTCATATTATCAATAAAGAAGTCGGCACGTGAACTTTTCCGACGCTACGGCTATAATAAAACTAGTGTAAATGAACTGGCGAAACAGGCGCGTATAGCAAAAGCGACTTTTTATAAACATTTTGCAAGTAAGGAACTCATCCTGCATGCTGTACTGATGGATTATATCCAGGAAAATGTAGAGGATATTCTAAATAAAAATATCCGGGAAAAAGATCTTTCTACTTTTTTGGCAAATACGATTCTTCGGGTAAGCCGCGTGACATACACGGTGTGTAATGAGTTTGTAGGGTGGGAATTTATCCGGGAATCGGCCAATGCACAAGAGTATTTGAAAACGCTTTCCGATGACTTGGAGTTTTTGTTGCTCAGTTCTTTTATACAGAATGAAACCATTGCCTTAACCGTGCCCGAAGAAAGACTGACCTTTCTAATTAAATCCAGTAAAAATATTGTCTTTTCGTTCGCCTTTACCGCGGTAACGGACGCTGATGTGCGAAAAAACTTTATCTCTTTTCAAAAGGAAATCTTGCCTTATCTTGTCCAAGCGACGTTATTAGAATCGTAATTTTTCTTCTTCTTTTCACGGGGAAAAGAACATAAAAAAAATCTGTATTTTTGCCCCCACTATGGGTAGACGAATTCCACAGGACAAACGGTTCGTATCCGATGTCCAAATTATTGATATAGCGGAGGAAGGCAAAGGAGTTGCTAAGCACGACGACTTGGTGTTGTTCATTGAGCAGGCTGTGCCAGGTGATGTCGCCGATGTAGAGTTGCTTCGCAAGAAGAAAAATTTTGCGGAAGGACGCTTAGTGACATTAAAGGAAACCTCGAAATACCGTGTAGATCCATTTTGCCCGCATTTTGGTGTATGCGGCGGGTGTAAGTGGCAACATATGGAGTACTCCGCACAGTTGTTATTTAAGCAGCAATCTGTGGAGAACGCCTTAAAACGCCTAGGCAAAGTGGACACCTCTCCCATGGAACCTATCCTTGCGTCGGCTGAAACAGAATATTATCGAAACAAGCTGGAATTTACATTTTCCAATAAACGGTGGTTGACGTCGGTGGACGAAGAAGTAAAGCCAGATGATTTAAACGCACTGGGGTTTCACGTGCCGGGACGATTCGACAAAATTTTAGATATAGATCATTGCTTTCTGCAACAAGACCCATCCAACGTGATCCGAAATGCGGTACGGTCTTTTGCCATAGCGAAGGGAATCTCTTTTTATGATTTGCGTGCACATGAGGGTGCTCTGCGTAACCTGATAATTCGTACGTCTTCGACGGGAGAAGTAATGGTAATTGTCGTTTTTGCCTATCCGGCGGAAGGTCAGGTAGACGCATTGATGAAGTATATCCACGCGCAGTTCCCTACCCTTGCCTCCCTACTCTACATCATCAATCAAAAGCGTAACGATACCATCTTCGATCAGGATATCCATACCTTTAGCGGCCGCGACTTTATATACGAAGAAATGGAGGGGTTGAAGTTTAAAGTGGGGGCAAAGTCTTTTTATCAAACGAATTCTGCTCAAGCGTATGAACTGTATAAGATAACCCGAAACTTTGCGGGATTAACAGGAAATGAACTGGTATATGATTTGTATACCGGAGCGGGAACGATTGCCAATTTTGTGGCTCGTAATGCAAGGGAAGTCGTAGGTGTCGAGTATGTGCCTTCCGCGATTGAAGATGCGAAGATCAATTCGCAGATAAATGGAATCGGCAATACAAAATTCTATGCAGGCGATATGAAAGATGTGCTGACATCGGATTTTGTACGGGAGCATGGGCGGCCTGATGTGGTGGTTACCGATCCTCCACGCGCCGGAATGCATGCGGATGTGGTGAACCGTATCTTGGAAATGGAAGCAAAAAAAATAGTGTATGTAAGCTGCAATGCAGCAACACAGGCACGCGATTTGGCTTTATTGCAGGAAAAATACCAGGTCGAGCGTATTAAACCCGTGGATATGTTTCCACACACGCAGCACGTAGAAAACGTGGTATTATTAACATTGAAAAGGGAGAGTTGAAAAAATATGGACATTGAAGATTTAATGGGAAGAATGGGGGCTGGGGGAGACCCAACCGCCAATAGCCCGCTGAAAAGCTTGAAAGTTGATTTGGATTTCTACCGTGATTCGATAAAAGAAGTAGCTATTGAAATGATAGCTGAAGGCTATACCTTATACCCTATTTTTATAGCGCATCAGCACGAGGTCAGTATCGGGGAACTGTTGTTAAATAAGGATGAATTGAATACACAATGGAGTATTAACGTAAGCTCGTTGGAGGAATTTGTGGATCGTGGACTTATCAAGGAAGACCGAAAAGACTATTTTAGGAAGCACTTCAAAAATACCAATGAATATATGTGTCTCTTTGTTATTGTGCCAGAGGGAGCCAACTTTGTTTTCTATCCCTATAGTTAGTTTGGGTTAGATTTAAAACTTTTTAACATTGGTTAGTCTAAACATTTACTAAATTTATATGAATGTATATAAATAGCAAATATATCGGAGCGCTTATGAGTTGTGTCGTGCTCTTATTCACAGGGATACTAGATGTGCAAGCACAGCAAGCTAGCGGTGTTTCGGGCATGGTGGTGGAGAAGGGAGGAAGTACACGTCTTTCTGATGTAAATGTGACCAATTTGCGCACTAAAAAGCGTGTGCAAACAAATACGTTTGGTGTATTTATTATTGAAGCGTCTGTGGGGGATAGTCTTTATTTGACAAAAACAGGTTATGGGCCGGTAAAGACGATTTTGCAAACAACGGAAGACATTCTTATGGAGATGCAGGCCGGCTTAACCCTCGAGACGGTTGTGGTGAGTAGAATGAGCAAGGAAGCCGAGATGCGGGATATGTTGGATGACTACCGGAAGAAAGGGGTATACAATGGGGGCAAGAATACCCTCGGTACCTATTTAGGAAGCCCTGCAACGGCGCTGTATAACTTGTTTGGGCGCGATGCAAAAAATGCGAAGCGGTTTGCAAGCTTGATGGATAGAGAGTTGGAGGAGAGCCAGGTAGATCGAGTTTTTAATAAAACGACGGTGCGCTCCGTGATTGATTTGGAGGGTGACGAACTCCAGTCGTTTATGGATATGTACCGTCCTTCCTATAGTATGGTTAAAAATTGGGGACAATACGATTTTATGCATTATGTGAAGCGGTCGTTCGACGCTTGGGATAAAAATGGTCGTCCTCGTTCTGAACGTCTACCAAAGCTCGATATTCCGCCACAAGAACGGTAATTCTTTTTGTTTTTCCTTCAGATTATCTCGAGATTACCTATTTTGGCATTTACTTTGTTTAAAAAAGTAATAAAGTGAACATAGAAAATAATTAATTATGAAATGTCCATGATTGTCAAATACAAACACCGATGAATATAATCGGGCGAAGAGAACGAGCTCATCGAAGATAATCTGGACATTCCATATGACCATTTAAAATTAAATTTTTACATATGAAACTCAACAGAAAAATAGCTGTATACGGCTTGTCAGTAGCCACTTCAGCAATGTTGTTTGCTAGCTGCGCTACCATACAGAATGCCAGTAGTACAACGAAAGGTGCTGCGATCGGAACTGCAGCGGGTGCTGGTTTGGGTGCATTGATTGGGGGGAAGGCCGGTAATACAGCCGTAGGCGCAATCGCAGGTGCTGCTATTGGCGGTGTAGCGGGCGGTTTGATCGGTAAAAAAATGGATAGACAGGCGAAGGAAATAGAGAATACCGTAGCTGGAGCAGAGGTTATCAAAGCCGATGAAGGTATTATTGTGAAATTTGACGAGGGTATTTTATTCGACTTCAACAGCTCAACCCTAAAGGCAGCCGCTAAAACAAATATTTCGAAACTAGTCGAGACCTTAAACAAGGAGCCTGGAACTAATATCTTGGTTATTGGACATACAGACAATGTAGGTACGTTAGCGGCAAACCAAAAGGTGTCGGAGTCGCGCGCTGCTTCCGTGCGGTCGTATGCCGTATCACAGGGACTGAGTGGCTCGCGGATAAAAACGGAAGGCAAAAACTATTCAGAACCAATTGCTTCAAACGATACCAATGAAGGTCGTGCTGAAAATCGCCGTGTGGAAATCGTTATCGTAGCAGGAGATGACATGATTAAAGAAGCGCAAACTGAAGCTGGAAATTAGATACTAATTTTTAGCGTATGTACGTAAGAGCACTATTCTATTGAGGATAGTGCTTTTTTGTCTATTACGGTTAGAAAGGATTTTTTTACAAGCTCTGCCAAACTGTCATCGGTTTGAGTTTTTATTCGTAACTTTGTAGTCTTTTAGTTGATGCTATGATCGAATTACAACACACGACAAAAACACACGACGAGTCTCGCCAAGGTGAGGCTTTGGATATGCTCCCTACAGGACAATCTACTGGAAGAAAGCTGTATATCGAAAGCTATGGTTGTCAGATGAATTTCTCTGATAGCGAAATTGTTGCCTCTATTCTATTGGACAACGGATTTGAAACGACCAGAGATTATAAGGAAGCCGATGTTGTATTTATAAATACGTGTTCTATCCGGGAAAATGCAGAACAACGCGTGCGGAATAGGTTGAAAGAATTTGAATCGGCCAAAGCGAAGAATCCGGGGATGATAGTTGGTGTATTGGGTTGTATGGCGGAGCGTTTGAAATCAAAATTTCTCGAAGAAGAAAAATTGGTGGATGTTGTCGTGGGGCCGGATGCTTACCGGGATTTGCCCAATTTAATCGATAAGGTTGACGACGGTAGCAAGGCGGTGAATGTATTGTTGTCCAGAGAAGAAACGTATGCAGATATTAGTCCGGTACGTTTGAATTCCAATGGTATCTCGGCGTTTATTTCCATCATGCGTGGATGCGACAACATGTGCTCCTTTTGTGTGGTCCCTTTTACGCGTGGACGTGAAAGAAGTCGTGATTGCCATTCCATTGTGAAAGAAGCGCAAGATTTGTTCCATGCAGGGTATCGGGAAGTGACCTTATTAGGTCAGAATGTCGACTCGTATAAATATACAAAACCAATAGTAGAAGGCGAAATGCCGGAACCGACAGTGAACTTTGCTCAGCTCTTGGCTATGGTGGCGGAAGTAAGTCCGGAGCTTCGCGTACGCTTCTCTACGTCGCATCCGAAAGACATCACAGATGAAGTATTGTATACCATGGCCCGCTACGAAAATATTTGCAAATATATTCACTTGCCGGTGCAATCTGGGAATTCAAGAGTATTGGAATTGATGAACCGTACGTACGATCGGGAATGGTATATGGATCGTGTCAACGCCATCCGTCGCATTATTCCTACATGTGGTATATCGACTGATGTAATCACCGGTTTCTGTTCCGAAACAGAAGAAGAACATCAAGAAACGCTTTCTATGATGGACTACGTTAAATATGATTTCGCTTATATGTTTGCTTATTCCGAGCGGCCGGGAACATTGGCAGCTAAACGTTATGAAGATGACGTGCCGGAAGAGGTGAAGAAGAGACGCTTGACCGAAGTCGTTAATAAGCAACAAGAACACAGCCTTTATCGTTTGCAAAATTTTGTAGGCAATGTGCAGAAAGTGCTTATCGAAGGGTTTTCAAAACGTTCGGATCAAGATTATTGTGGGCGGAACGATCAAAATACAATGGTTGTTTTTCCTGTTGACGAACGTGTCAAACCTGGACAGTATGTTCACGTATTGGTGGAACGTTGTACCTCAGCAACGTTGATAGGTAGGATTGTAACGTAAAGATCGGGAAGAAAGATGGATATTCAGGATATTAAAAATAGATTTGGAATCATTGGAAATTCCCCTTTGCTAAATCGAGCAATTGATGTGGCGTGGCAGGTGGCGCCGACAGATATATCGGTATTGATACAAGGCGAAAGCGGAGCCGGTAAAGAGGTTTTTTCGCATATTATCCATCAATTAAGTGCGAGAAAACATGGTCCTTTTATAGCTGTAAACTGCGGCGCGATTCCAGAAGGTACGATAGATTCGGAACTGTTTGGCCATGAGAAAGGTTCGTTTACGGGCGCACACGAGGCGCGGAAGGGATATTTTGAAGTCGTAGATAGCGGAACTATTTTTTTGGATGAAGTAGGTGAGCTTCCGTTGGGCACACAAGCTAGGCTGTTGCGGGTATTAGAGACGGGAGAATACCTTCGCGTGGGCTCTTCGAAAGTGCAAAAAGCAAATGTGCGGGTGGTTGCGGCGACCAATGTCGATGTATTTGAAGCCGTAAAAAAAGGTAAATTTAGAGAAGATTTATATTACCGTTTGAATACGGTCCCATTGCGGATTCCTTCTTTGCGGGAACGTAAAGAAGATATCAACCTTCTGTTTAGAAAATTTATTGTTGATTTTTCAGATAAATACCGATCTCCAGGAGTACAATTGACACCCGATGCCCAAGAAATGCTGATGAACTACGGTTGGCCGGGAAATGTGCGACAGTTAAAGAATATTGCAGAGCAAATTGCCGTGTTAGAAAAGGAGCGTGTTGTAGATTCTACGATATTATCTAAATATTTGCCTATAGTGCAATCTGTATCGTCGTTGCCTGTCTTTGTTAAAGATTCTGGAAAAGAAGATTTTTCAGAACGAGATCTACTATATAAAGTTCTTTTTGACATGAAAAAGGATATGGTAGATTTGAAAAAATTGGTGGTCGAACTTCTCAAAGAAGGTGTAAATCCACGTACTTATGAACAAAATTCACCATATATTAATCAACTATATAATGACGTCAAGCCTTCTGCTGGCTATATAGGAGAGGAAGGAACGCACCCCACTTTAACGATACATAATCCTAACCAAGTTTCGAAAAGTAATGACTATATGTCGTATGATGCACAGGATGCAGAAGAAGTGGAGGAATCTCTTTCTTTAGTAGAAAAGGAATCAGATCTAATCAAAAAAGCATTAAAGAAACATAAAGGAAAACGTAAGGCTGCTGCTCGGGAATTGGGTATCTCTGAACGCACGTTGTATAGAAAAATTAAGGATTTAAATTTAGATTGATAAATGCCATGGATAGATGGAATAGATATGTAATATATCCTTTGTTAGCTATCGTAGTATGCTTCTTATTTAATGGCTGTGGGGTAAAATATGGCTTTACGGGAGGGTCCATTCCGGAAAATATGAAAACCGTGCACGTCGCTTATTTCGAAAATATTGCCCCGATGGTATATCAAACTCTCGGTCAGAACTTTACTGAAGGATTGAAGGAGCGTATTCGAAACCAATCTAGGTTAAGTCAAGTGAATGGGGAAGCAGATGCGATGTTTGAAGGGGTTATAACAGGATATGACATTGCGCCTGCTGCCGTAGAAGCGAATACGGATCGTGCAGCCTTGAACCGTTTGACAATTACGGTCAAGGTTAAATATACGAACCGCTTGGATGAAACGGGCGAAAGTAATTTTGAACAATCCTTTTCGCAATTTAGAGAGTTTTCCGGTTTAATACAGAATCAAGAAGAAAATTTGACAAAGGAAATTATTAATTTACTGACGGAAGATATTTACAATCGAGCATTCGCTAACTGGTAAAATTTTATGGGAAATCAAGCGGCCTCATTTATACATTTATATCACCAAGCTTTGGTCAATCCAAAGGATATGACCCTGACAGATTTTGAACAATTGCTTGCTCGATATCCCTATTCACAACCGCTACATTTTGCCTTTGAAAGATGTAAATTTTTGAAGGGGGAACAAAACAGTCATTTAGGAAATAGGGCGATTCTTTTGTCAAATAATGCCAATTGGTTAGTGGAATATGTTCAATTGCAGGTGGAAGAGGTGCCCATGGTAGATGTGGAGGATGACGATTATGTACCCTATGAGGATATAGCGACATCCGAAGAACAGGAAACACACCCCATACAAGAAAGTTTAAAAAAAGATAGCCGATGGCCAGACGGGGAGAAGGGTGAATCACAGACACGGTCTAATGAAGATGAAGAAGATAATGACGTCTTAGAAACCTTAGTGCAAGAAGGAATAGGGGGTGGGGATTATTTTGCAGTGCATGCTAAGGACATACACTTTGAGCAGCCGGAAGATCTTGATCAGGCAGAAGAGAGTAGTGAGGGGGAGATAAACGAAGAAAATATCAGTCTATATAATGACGAGTTAATGCCCTATAGCTTCCGGTGGTGGCTGCATAAGACCCGACTAGAACATGCTGATACTTATCAGCCATTTGCGAGTCCGCAACTTCCGGTAGCAAATAAATCGTCGTTTGATCCGGCGGAATTAGATCGCGTTATCCTCGACCAACAGATCCGGGAACACATTATTCATTTGCAAAACCCAGAAGATAAGCTGAGTGAAGAAGTGAAGGGGCGTGAAACCGCCTCAAATGAGCCAAGCAAAGTGGCTGAAGTAATAGAGCGGTTTATTCGGGAAGAACCACAAATACAACCTCCCCAACCGGAGCATCTAAATGTAGAAAATAAAGCTAGAAAAAGTTCAGAAGAACAGTTTGATCTAGTGACCGAAACACTTGCCAGTATCTATGCTGACCAAGCGATGTATGTAAAGGCGATAGAAGTCTTTAAAAAATTAATTTTGAGATTTCCCGAAAAAAAATCGTACTTTGCGTCCCGAATTAAGGAATTGGAAGAGAAACTATATTAACGAAATAAGATAATGCAAACATTTTTAATTATCCTGATCATATTGGCAAGTGCTTTATTAGGATTTATTGTATTAATTCAAAACCCGAAAGGGGGAGGCTTGGCATCAGGGTTTGCGGGTAGCTCTAACTTGATGGGTGTACAACGTACAGGTGATTTTTTAGAAAAAGGAACTTGGGGCTTGGCAATCGCGTTGATGGTATTTTGTTTAGCCATGAACATTCTGGGACCGTCAGCAGGAGGAAGAGCGGGTGGTTTGGGTGATCAGATTGACGCTCCAGCTCAGACTTCTCCCTTGAATCTTAATCCAAATCCAACCCAACAGGAAACAGCACCGCTGACGGAAGGGGTTGTGCCGACTGCACCTGTCGATAGCACGAACTAAGATATCCATTTATAGGTATTGGAAGACCTTGCAGATTAGCTGCAAGGTCTTTTTTTATGAACGTATCTGTTTAAAAGGTCGTCAAGAACCTCCCTGGCACTTTCATCACTATTGGGATTCGTGTGTTCGAATAGAAGGTTGTTGAAATACTGTCTCGTTTAATATGACAGGATGACACGGGTAGGGGAAAAAATGGCAAGAATTTCCTTGTTTCTTCATTTGGCATAGTTGGTGATGGAGAAGAAGAGAGAATTTAAAATCAAATATCAAATAAAAAATAAACTAGATTACTATGGCATTAAGTATTAAACCTATCGGAGACAGAGTTGTCGTAGAGGCAGCTCCCGCAGAAGAAAAAACAGCATCAGGAATCTACATTCCAGACACAGCAAAAGAGAAGCCTTCTCAAGGTACGATCGTTGCAGTGGGAGCGGGTAAGCCAGAAGAACCGTTAACTGTTAAAGTGGGCGATAACGTTTTATATGGCAAATATGCGGGTACAGAAATCACTTACGAAGGTAAGGAGTATTTAATTATGCGTGAATCTGACATTTACGCAGTTTTGTAAGTCAAAGGTAAAATCAATCTCAACAAGGAGTTAGAAAGATCTAAATACTTTATAACTACTAATACTAATTAAAAAAAATGGCAAAACAAGTAAGATATAACGTAGAGGCGCGTGACGCGCTGAAAAAAGGTGTAGATACCTTGGCAAATGCAGTAAAAGTTACTTTGGGTCCTAAAGGGCGTAATGTAATTATCGAAAAGAAATTTGGTTCTCCTGCAATCACAAAGGACGGTGTAACTGTCGCCAAGGAAATCGAATTGAAAGATGCTTTGGAGAATATGGGGGCTCAAATGGTCAAAGAGGTTGCTTCAAAAACAGCGGATCAAGCTGGAGATGGCACAACCACTGCGACGGTACTAGCACAGGCTATTGTTGCTCCGGGTTTGAAATCAGTAGCAGCGGGTGCTAATCCAATGGACTTGAAACGTGGTATCGACAAAGCGGTTGCGGCTGTTGTCGCTAACTTGCAATCACAGTCTCAAGTGGTAGGAGCAGACAATAATAAAATCAAACAAGTTGCTACAATCTCTGCAAATAATGACGAGGTAATCGGTTCGCTGATTGCTGAAGCTATGGAGAAAGTGGGAAATGATGGTGTCATCACGGTAGAAGAAGCGAAAGGTACAGAAACTGAGGTGAAAACAGTAGAAGGTATGCAATTCGACCGTGGTTATTTGTCGCCATATTTCGTAACCAACTCTGATAAAATGGAGGCGGAGCTGGAAAGTCCATATATCTTAATCTACGATAAGAAAATCAGCAATATGAAAGAATTATTGCCGATCTTGGAAAAACAAGTACAAACTGGTAAACCCCTGTTGATTATTGCAGAAGATTTAGATGGCGAGGCATTAGCGACCTTAGTTGTGAACAAAATTCGTGGTTCGCTGAAAGTCGCTGCGGTTAAAGCTCCAGGTTTCGGCGATCGTCGTAAAGCGATGTTAGAAGATATCGCCATCTTGACAGGTGGTACAGTTATCTCTGAAGAAAGAGGCTATAAATTGGAGAATGCGGAGCTTTCTTACCTGGGTCAGGCGGAGAAGGTTGTTATAGATAAAGATAACACAACGGTGATCAATGGTTCTGGAAGTGCAGATGATATCAAAGCACGTGTTGCGCAGATTCGTTCACAAATCGAAACAACTACTTCAGATTACGACCGTGAGAAATTGCAAGAGCGTTTAGCAAAATTGTCAGGCGGTGTAGCGGTACTTTATGTAGGCGCAACTACAGAAGTAGAAATGAAGGAGAAAAAAGATCGTGTAGACGATGCATTGCATGCTACCCGCGCAGCAGTAGAAGAAGGTATCGTTGCTGGTGGTGGCGTTGCTTTTATCCGGGCTACAGCGGCGTTAGCAGACATTAAGGGTGCTAACGAAGATGAAACGATCGGTATTGATATCATCAAACGCGCTATTGAAGAACCTCTTCGTCAAATCTGTGATAATGCGGGTATTGAAGGAGCAGTAGTTGTTCAAAAAGTTAAAGAAGGTTCCGCTGACTTTGGTTATAATGCACGGACAGATGTATATGAGAACTTGATCGGTGCTGGTGTTATCGACCCGACTAAAGTTTCGCGTGTAGCTTTGGAAAACGCAGCTTCTGTTGCATCGATGCTATTAACTACAGAATGTGTACTAGCCGATGAGCCAGAAGAAGGCGGCGCGGCAGGCGCTGGTGCTCCCCCAATGGGCGGCGGAATGCCAGGCATGATGTAAGATAGGGATCATTTTATCCTGTATAATTGAAACAAAAAGGCTTCGGATATTTTCTGAAGCCTTTTTTCTTTTTTATATTTAATCCATTATATTCATATCAGATGCAAAAATATCATTACACAGATGGATCAAATACATTCGGACCTTTCTCTGTAGAGGAGCTGAAAGCTAAGGGTATCACGGGCGATACATATGTATGGGCAGAAGGTATGCCTAACTGGGTGCATGCTAAAAATGTACCTGAGTTAAGCGATATTTTGCCGAACGACTCGCAGCCTTATTTCAAGGAGTCATCACAAATTCCGCCCCAATTTCCGAATACACCAACTTCGTCGCCTTACAGCCAACGTATGGAACAACCCCCCAAAAGTTATTTGTTGGAAACGATTCTGACGACCATCTTTTGTTGTTGGCCGTTAGGGATTCCGTCGATTATTTACGCTTCCCGAGTAGAAAAGAAATTCTATGCTGGCGATGTAATGGGGGCTGAGCTGGATTCTGCGAGTGCAAAAAAATGGATGTGGATCAATGTGGGGGTCTGTGTTGGTCTATGGGTGCTTTATTTCATTATTTTTGGTTTCGCTATGTTTGGAGCAGTTATGTCAGGAGACTTTTAACAACATGTTGGAAAGGTGTCGTTGGGCTCTTTTAGGAGCTGGTGTGCTCATATTGGGAGCAGCAACCTACATTTATTACACGTATGATCCTGCTGCACATAGTTGGTTCCCACGATGTCCGTTCAAAGCGTTGACGGGTTTGGATTGCCCTGGATGCGGATCTCAGCGTGCAGTTCATGCCATATTGCATGGAGATTTTCGAGAAGCATTTCGTTATAATGCATTGCTGTTGCCTTTTATCCCTTACTTGACTATTGGCTTTGGTTACCGATGTGTGAAGGCGCCGGACCAACGACTATTGAAATGGCGTAGAATCCTATTCGGTGAATATGCTATTAAAGTGATAGCAGGTATAATTTTTGTCTATTTTATTTTGAAAAATATAATGTAGATCTTATAAAAAAGGAATGCATGATTTTAATCGTTGACGATCAAATAGAAAATATCTATTCATTAGAAAAACTGCTAAGATCTAAGGGGTTCGAAGTAGATTCCGCTCCTTCCGGTGAAGATGCGCTAAAAAAGGTGCTGAAAAATGATTATGCTTTGATCATTTTGGATGTACAGATGCCAGGAATCGATGGTTTTGAAGTAGCAGAAACTTTATCAGGTTATAGCAAAACCAAGGAGGTGCCTATTATATTTTTATCGGCCGTGAATACGGATAAGAAATTTATAGCCAAAGGATATGCGTCTGGAGGGATAGATTATATCACCAAACCGGTTGATCCTGATATTTTAATGTTGAAGGTTAAAACTTTCTACCGGTTATATGAGCAAACCTTGGCATTAAATGAAGCACAAAAAATACTGCAGTCGGAAATCGAATCCAGAAAAAAAGCACAGCAGGAGCTTAAAGATAAGGTAGAGCATTTACATACCACATTGGAGAGCTTGCCACAGATAGCTTTTACGGCTGATGCGCAGGGAAATATAACGTTCGTCAACGAGAGATGGTATAATTTTTCCCGCTGCCCGGAAACATTTCCAGAAGTGCATCCGGATGACATATGCATCAAAAAGGTTTGGGAACGTTGTATTGAATATAGCCAACCGCTCGTGTTGGAAGTGCGTATCAAGGAGCTGAAATCAGGCCATTTCTGTTTTCATCTTTTGCGTATCATTCCGGTAAAAGATAAATCTGTTGTACGAAGTTGGGTAGGGACGTTCACGGATATTCATGAGCAGAAAGAAGAAGAAAGAAAAAAAGATGAGTTTCTGAGTATTGCGAGCCATGAACTTAAAACCCCCTTGACGAGTATCAAAGCGTATATCCAATTGTTAGAACGTATGCCGGATGTACACAAAGAAAGTAAGTTTGCAACTTATATTAGCCGGGCCCAAAATCAAGTTAATAAATTAGATAGCCTAATTGCTGATTTATTAGATATTTCTAAGATTGAGAATGGAAAACTAAGGGTGAATAAAAAGCCGTTTGATATCGAAAAGCTAATTGATAGCGCTGTTGAAACGATTTATTATACCCATAGCCACGTGCAAATGAAGATTGAACGGAAAGGAGAGACGATTACGCGAGAGGTCGATGGGGATGCGTTTCGTATCGAACAGGTGCTCATCAACTTTTTAACGAACGCCATAAAATACTCTCCCGATAGTGATAAGGTGATCATACATACGGCTGTTAATAAAGGGAAGCTAACGATTGCTGTTCAAGATTTTGGTATCGGTATTCCGGAACATAAAAAAAACAATATCTTTACGAAATTCTACCGTGTGGAAGAATCATCCGTGAAATTTCAGGGGCTGGGGATTGGTTTGTATATCTGTGCAGAAATTATTAAGCAACATAACGGCACGTATGGAATAGAAAGTTCTTCAAACCAAGGAACTACCTTTTATTTTACGATACCATTTAAATAAATCAATTATGTCCAAGAAGCTCATTCGGAAATTGCAAGTTGGATTTGGATTTTCGTTGTTTGTATTGTTGTTAAGTTCATCTGCGTCCTACATCAGTATAAAGACACAGATGAATAATCGCAGCCAGGTTATCAAAACGCAACGAACAATCGATTCGGTTAATCAGATATTGATTAATTTGCAGAACGTGGAAACTGGACAACGGGGATATCTCCTAACAGGAGAAGTGAAGTTTTTAGAACCTTATTATGAAAGTCGGACTTCTCTGCCATTAGCCTTGTCTTCAACTCGAGAATTGACTAAGGATATGCCAGAACAAGAAAGACGCATAGATAGTGTTGAAACACTAATCACGACTAGACTCGATATTTTAAAAGAACTTATTGCGTTAAAAAAAGAAGGGGGAGCCGGCACGGTTGAACAATTGGAGCGAGGTAAACTGTATATGGATAGCTGCAGGAATATTATCGGACGCTTTGTGGCAGAAGAAGCCCGTACGCTCGATTTGCAGACTACGAGAATGGAACGAAATTCAGATTTGACTTCATTTTTGATATTTTTTGCAGCTTTCGCTTCGCTAATCATCACGATCTTATTCTATTTACAGATTAGAAATGAATTCCGAAGAAGGGAGAGCATGCAAGCGTTACTTCGTGAAAAAGATGCAGATACCACGTACCGTTTAGATATTATACACAACATGGCGCAACAGATCGCAGGTGGGGACTATTCAGTAAGAGTAGAAAACGCGGAAAAGGATACGTTGGGTTATATTGCTTCTTCCCTAAATCGTATGGCGATAGCGTTGGAGAAATCCTTCGGAAAGCTCCATGATAACGAATGGAGACAAACTGGATTGGCTAAAATAAATGATATTTTGGCAGGTAACAAGACGGAAGAAATAGTGGCTAATGATGCGTTGGAACTGTTGGTGTCGTATACAGAATGTATGAATGGAGCATTCTACACATGGGACAAAGGATTGTTGGTACGATCCGCTTCTTATGGGTTAGAAGCGCATATGAAAAAAGAATACCGTCCCGGTGAAGGGGTTGTAGGGCAGGTGTTTAAAGATAAGCGAGTTAAAACGCTTAATAACGTCGCAGATGAGGAATTTGTCGTTAGTTTTTCTTCGGGACAGATCAAGCTCAATCATCTTCTCTGGTTGCCACTGATGGTGAAGGGGCAGTGTTTTGGCGTCATTGAATTAGGAAGTGTATTACCCTTTGAGGAACTTGACATCGTATTTTATCAAGAAGCTTGTTACAATATTACGCTAGAGATCCTGGCGGCCAAAGGTAGAAAGCAGATTCAAACACTATTAGAAGAAACGCAAGCACAGACGGAAGAGCTACAAACACAGCACGCCGAACTCGAAAACCTAAATACGGAGCTGGAAGCGCAAACGCAAAAGTTACAAGCGTCTGAAGAAGAGTTACGCGTCCAGCAGGAAGAGCTGATGCAGTCTAATCAGGAGTTAGAAGAACGTTCGAAGCTACTGGAAGAAAAGAATCAGCTTATTGCAGAGCGAAATTTAGAAATTCAGAAGAAAGCGGAAGAGCTTGCATTGAGTACAAAATATAAATCCGAATTTCTCGCCAATATGTCGCACGAACTTCGGACGCCACTAAATTCTATTTTATTGTTATCTCGATTGATGGTCGAGAACGTAGAAGACAACTTGACAGAAGACCAGGTCGAATCGGCTAAAGTTATACAGAGCTCAGGCTCCAGTTTACTGACTCTCATTGATGAAATTTTGGATTTATCAAAAATAGAGGCGGGAAAGATGGAGCTCGAGTACGAACATGTGGCATTAACGGATTTGAGAAACGATCTGTTGAGTCTGTTCTTGCCGATAGTGGACGAAAAAGGCCTTGTGTTAAAAGTCGAGATAGAGGAAGGGATACCGGGCTATATAGAAACAGATAAACTACGGGTCGAGCAGGTGCTCCGTAATCTCGTTTCTAATGCGATTAAATTCACGCCGAAGGGGCATGTGATGTTGTCGATAGCACCAAAGTCAGGGAATCCGGATTACATCCAGTTTATTGTCAAAGATACCGGAATCGGCATAAGCCCCGACAACCAAAAGATCATATTCGAAGCCTTCCAACAAGCAGATGGCTCGACACGCCGTAAGTTCGGTGGAACGGGGTTGGGGCTTTCGATCAGCCGTGAAATAGCTCGATTATTAGGTGGAGAAATAACATTAACGAGTACACCCGGAGAAGGTAGCACCTTCTGTCTAGTCATTCCCACCCGGAAAACTTCCAGATCGCTGGTGCCCCCAGCTGATATTCTGGTAGAAAACATTACACAGGAGGTGGAAAAGATGACGGTTTTGGTCGCTGATACAACATCGTCATTAGCGATAGCCAATATCCCCGAAGAGGTGGATGACGATCGAGATGATATTAAACCAGGAGATAAAGTTATTCTCATTGTTGAAGATGATACACCTTTTGCCAAGATATTGCTTAAGTATGCGCACCAAAGTGGCTATAAAGGCGTTATTATTGTGCGGGGAGATTGGGCGGAGGAAGCCGCTGAGAAATATCAGCCGCTGGCGATTTTATTAGATATACAGCTGCCGGTGAAAGACGGATGGCAGGTGATGGACGAAATTAAGAATAACCCGAAAATCAGACATATACCGGTACACATTATGTCATCATTAGAAGTGAAGCGGGAGAGCTTGTCCAAAGGAGCCATAGATTTTATTAATAAGCCAATTGCTTTGGAGCAGATGGGGAAAATGTTCAATAAGATAGAAGATGCACTTACCCGGAACCCGAAAAAAGTATTGATTGTCGAAGAAAACCCTAAACATGCCACGGCGTTATCTTATTTTCTAAGTAATTTTAGTATTGCATCAGAAATTAAAAGTAACGTGGAAGATAGTATTCGTGCATTAGCGTCCGAGAATGTTAATTGTGTGATCTTGGATATGGGCGTGCCGGACGATACAGGGTATGAAACTTTAGAGGCTATTAAGCAAAAAGAAGGTCTAGAAAACTTACCGATCATTATTTTTACCGGAAAAAATTTATCACAAGCCGAAGAACGCAAAATAAAACAGTATGCAGATTCGATTGTTATAAAAACGGCACATTCTTTTCAACGTATTTTGGATGAGGTAGGGCTGTTCCTTCATTTAGTGGAAGAAAGTAGCCTGGAACCTGAAAAAAGAAAGACCAATAAGCTAGGCTCTCTCAATGAGGTGCTTAATGGAAAAACGGTGCTGATTGCAGACGATGATGTACGGAATATTTTTTCGTTGACTAAAACATTGGAACACTATCAAATGAACGTGATTTCGGCCATAGATGGAAAGGAAGCATTGCAGCAATTGGAAAAACATCCGAAGACATCGATTATCCTGATGGACATGATGATGCCTGAAATGGACGGTTATGAAACGATCAGGCAGATTAGGAACATGCATGACTATGCTAGGCTGCCTATCATAGCAGTAACGGCGAAGGCGATGACGGGCGATCGAGAGAAATGTATAAAAGCAGGGGCGTCGGATTATATTTCCAAACCAGTCGATAAAGATCAGTTGCTGTCCCTGTTGAGGGTTTGGTTATATGAGAACTAACATGGGTACTTAAATGATAATGAATACGCAAAAGATAATCTTGCTTATCGATGACGATAACCGAAATATTTTCGCTTTGGAATTAACATTAAAAGCTCGAAAATATAGGTTTTTGTCGGCTCAAAATGCTACGGAAGGTTTGCAGCTTTTGCAGTCCAACCCGGATATCGGTTTGGTTTTGCTGGATATGATGATGCCTGAAATGGATGGTTATGAAGCTATACAGCGGATCCGGAACTCGGATCAGTTTGGAGGTGTTCCCATTGTTGCCGTTACGGCGAATGCAATGAATGGAGACAGAGAAAAATGTTTGGCGGCTGGCGCCGATAATTACGTTGCGAAACCTATTGATGTCGATCGGTTAATGCATATTATTGAGGAGCTATTATAGATGATCGAATTGGATATCGTGAAAAACGACGATATGGAAATGTTGTTAAAAGATATTTCTCATTTGTATGGTTATGATTTTACCCAATATAGTAAGGCTTCTTTGAAAAGACGTCTTAATAGGATATGTATGCTGGATAAATTCACGAGCTTTGCGGAGTTACGACATAGGCTTATTCATGACAGCGTTTATCTGTCGCGTTTTATTGAGGAGATAACCGTCAACGTCACGGAGATGTTTAGAGATCCTCATTTCTATGCCACATTACGGCATCATATTTTACCTGTATTAAGAACCTATCCATTCATTCGTATTTGGGTTGCAGGCTGTTCTACGGGAGAAGAAGCCTATTCATTAGCCATACTGTTGAAGGAGACTGATTTATTTAATAAGACGCTGATTTATGCTACGGACATCAATCCTAGCGTGCTAGAGAAGGCTTCTAAAGGTATTTTTCCGCTAAACCAAATGAAACAATATTCCAGAAATTATATCTTATCCGGTGGGAATCGTGACTTTTCTTCTTACTACATGTCGATGTATGATGTTGTAAAATTTAATTCAGATCTAAGTAGCAAAATGATTTTTTCTACACATAATCTGGTGTCGGATTCATCTTTTAACGAATTTCAGCTTATTTTGTGCAGGAATGTTCTTATTTATTTTGATAAAGACCTTCAAAACAAAGTGTTTAAGCTTTTTGATGATAGTCTTCAGCCACTTGGGTTTTTAGCTTTGGGGGCCAAAGAGACGCTTCGGTTTTCCAATGTGGAACATCGCTATAAACAGTGGAACGAGGATAAGATTTGGAAAAAAATATCCTCGTGTAATGGAAAGTAGAAAGACGACGGAGATTTTATTAATAGGAGGCTCTGCGGGGAGCATCAGCGTCTTATTAGAGGTATTGCCTCAACTTCAGGATCATCTTTCGTTTCCTTTGGTCGTGGTTGTACACCGTAAATCACATCCGGAAAGTATGCTGGAAGAACTGCTTCGATTCCGTAGCCGTTTACCCGTAGAGGAGATCTATGACAAGATGACGTTGAAAGATGCGTGTATTTACCTGGTGCCGGCAGATTATCATCTTTTGTTCGAAGACAAGCGAATGGTATCGTTGGATTGTTCTGAAAAGGTTAATTACTCCAGACCATCTATTGATGTTACTTTTCAGTCTGCCGCGCAGATATTTAAGGAACATACAGCTGCGTTATTGTTATCGGGGGGCAATGCGGATGGTATAGAAGGGCTACGTTGTATAGCTCGAAAGAAAGGTGCCGTGTTTGTACAAGATCCTGAAACAGCCGAAATTGCGTATATGCCGCGACAGGCTCTTCTTAATTTACAGGTTGATGCTGTTTTGGAACCAGGAGAAATGGCTTCCTTTATCAATCAGTTAGGTACATATTATTAACGTTTATTATAAAATGAAGAATAAAACAATACTTGTATTTGATGATGATATCAATATTTTGGATGTCTTTACCATTGTACTTGAATCCTCCGGGTACCATGTAGAGATTTCTGAGACCTCCCATAATATTTTGGAACGGGTTAAAGAAGTAAATCCAGACATGATTATTATGGATAATTGGATTCCGAATATTGGGGGAGTAAAAGCCACACAGATATTGAAGGGCGAGCCCGATTTTAAACATATACCCGTTATTTATTGCTCGGCGAATAATGATGTGAGTTTTCTTGCAGAACAGGCCGGAGCGGATGCCTATTTGGCAAAGCCATTTGATTTGGATGAATTGGAGAATAAAGTAGCAGACTTGCTCCGAAACGTTTGAGCTGCTTAAGATGTTCTATAATTATGACGATAATAGAGAACAATAAAAAGTTGCTACAATGGCTACTACGGATTTTGGTATTATTGCTGTATAGTACTATTCATCCTGTTGCTCAATCCCAAGATTCGCTTCTTTATTCCCAACAAGTCATTTGGAAAGAGAGACAAGCTCAAGTGCAGCATTGGAAACAGGTACAGGATACGATTTCAACTACGGTAGATAGTATAAAAAAAAGATTTTTTTTCGAACGTGATACACTTGATTCCAAGGAGTTAGATAGCACTTTGGTTTTTCTAGGTACGAAAAAGAAACAGATTTCACAATATATCTATGATATTAAAACAGCTCGAACCACATGGTTGTCGGCATCTACCCAGGCACAAGACGAAGAAGACAGTTTGACGGAAGCCGACAGCTTAAATGTGGAAGAACTGCTTGGTGCGGATTCCGTCGAAAAAATAACGAAAGATTTGATAGACACATTGCCGCAGCTAATTCGAGGTTATGAAAGGTTGATTGGTGATGTGGTTTATTTGGAAAGATGGTTGGGACGTCAACAAGCAGAAATAAGGGTAGCTGATGTCGATTCTGGCACCGTGCAGATGCACCCTGTCCGACGACATATGGCGCGAACTGTGCAGACTAATTTAGGGAAAGACGGTTCCTCTTCGGATTTTTTTGATTATCCGGCATGGAGTAGTCGCCTCTTTTTAATTCTAATAAGCCTACTTTATTTTTATTGGATGTATAAATTGGGGCGGAAAACAGAACAGGGGAACGAGGAATTTCGATTATATCAGAACGAACCCTTATGGATCCCGTTTTTAAAAGCATCTATCTTCTTTTTGGTTTTATTACCTTTTACGTCCTTTTCCGTACCTGTCCTTATTCTTGAAAGTAGCTATTTTCTTGTCTTTGTTTTCCTTTATATTCTTTTACATAAAGAGCTTTCTGTCTTTAAACGTAAAGTACTTGGACTCATTTTCATTTCCTACTTTATACTGATAACCGCCAATCTTCTTTTGTCTCCACTTTGGTGGATGAAGACTTTCGCTATAGTGGCTAATGTGCTCAATATGGCTGTTGTTTGGTCTATGGGGCGTCGGACGACTGATGTCGATAATCCGATAGGATATATTCATCGATATGCCCGTTGGTTGATTATATTAGGGCATTTTATTGCTATTGCATTCATTATAATGGGATATGTCAGCTTTGCGCGAATGTGGAGTTTGGCAGCCGGTATTGGCCTGTTGCAAGTAATCGCATTGCGTGCGGTACGCGACATGTTACTTCATGATATCGGACAGCAATATGAACGAGCTACACCCGAAGCTATGTTTCGTCGTTTCGATATGAAACGGATGCTGCTCAGCTTCGAACGCTTATTCCGTTTTTGTTCGGCAGTATTAATTGTGCTGGTATTGTTGAACAATTTTCACCTCGTTCGCGAAGCGAGTGCGTTGTTGGAACGTTTACTCATGACAGAACACAAAGTTGGAGGTATAACATTCGCCTATGGTAATTTTTTGCTTGCAGCTTCGGTTATTTGGATAGCAAACTGGGTTCAGAGAAACTTAAAAAATTTGTTAGACGATTCATCTCCTAAAAATGAATTGCAGGTTCGGAAGATGACACTGTTCCCCTTGCTCAGGTTACTTATTATTGTTGTAGGTTTTTTGATAGGTATAAGCATACTGGGCTTAGGCCTAGATAAATTGACCGTTATTATCGGTGCACTGAGTGTGGGGATAGGATTGGGGTTGCAGAATGTCATTAATAATTTCGTGTCGGGTATTATTCTGGTTTTTGAAAAACCCTTCAAAATTGGTGACTATGTAGAATTGGCGGATAAAAAAGGGCAAGTGATGGAGATTGGTATTCGTTCTAGCACATTATTGACTGATGAGGGAGCCCGTGTAATTATACCTAATGGCGATTTGCTTTCCGGAAGATTAGTTAATTGGACGTTCAGAGAGGCGGATATTCGTGTAAATTTAAAATTAACGGTAGATAGTACTATTCCGGTAGAAGAAATCAAGAAAGAATTGAAAACAAAGCTTGCAAACTTTGAAGAGATAGACCGATCTATTCCGGTGAAAATATATACAAAGGAAATTACGGCGGACACCTATCAGCTTGGCATTCAGGTAGGTATCAAAAATGTTCGTTATATTGAACGCTTTCGAAGCCGTTTTTTAGAATCTTTCAAAGAGGATATGGATGCTCGAGGTGCTAAGGTGTCATCGAGTTAAATGTCTCTATATCAAGGTTCTTCTTCTCGCAGAAGTAGGAGAGGGGTATTCGATTTTTTAATCAAATGTTTACTTATGCTCCGATGGAATAGACTTTTAAAAAAGCCATACGATTTGGGGATAGTGATAATTAACTCCGCGCCATGTTCTTCCGCAAAACGCTCTATTTCTTCTGCTATGTCATTGCTTGTACCGTAATGATACTCCGGTTGGAAGATGTCTAGTAGAGCATGCATTTTATATTGCTCCATAATCATATCTGGACTTATCTGTTTTCCTTCTAATGCAACATTTAATACTAGTAATTTTGCTTTCAGTATTTCTAACCACTTGCCAATTTCCACTACAGGCGTACTGTGCGATACTTTTCTCAAGTCGCATGCGAAGACGATCTTCTGGATAGGTTGATAATCAGCATCTTCTGGAATGATTAATAGCGGGAGTTTCAAGGATGAAGCTAGATTAACCGTATTGCTGCCGATTAACGCTTGTTCTAGATTGCTTCTTCCTGTTGCACCTGCCACGACCAAGTCTGCTCGCCATTCTTCAGCAATCTCTTCGATTCCACGTAGCAGGGGGAAGTTATTTGTTACCAAATGGACCCGCACACTATTATTCTCTCCAAGAATCTGCTCCAGTTCTGCCTGTACGGCTTCCAAATTAGCTAAACTTTGTTCCTTTACAAGCGGAGGGGCTATATCTGTCATGGGAAGATCTGTGGCCGTATTCAAATTGTCGTATGCGTGATAAAGTATAATCTGTTCCACTTCTATGGATTTCGCCATTTTTGCGGTGTATCGAACAGCATTTGATGCTGATTTCGAAAAATCCGTTGTAATAATAATTGTTTTCATCTCATTTGTTTTTTCGTTCCGTGTTTTGTTTTCACCTGAAGTATTTAATAAACAATCTGTTGGAAGGGATTGTTTCTATAATAAATTTTAAAAAGGAGATAGATACGAAACAAGCGTGAGATACGTATTTACATAGCGTGAAATACCCAAATTTGATTTTTAGCCAACTATTTTCCCTTCCAACCCTTTTATTAAGAGAGGTATATATTTTTATACTTGAAGTTTTCGATGCGGGCATGTATATGTGCTACCGCCTAAAAAAGTCGGGAAAGAAGAAATAGATGGTTCAATTTAAAAAAATAACATGGAGAATTTACAGAAAAACGTAGATGTGAAAGAAGGAGAGATGACCAAGGACATGGAAAGCAAAACAGCAAAAGTTCCGTCAAAGGTATATCTATGTATTGCACTTACGACGATGGCAGCGTCAGCGACATTGAAATGTATGGGACATAAACACACGGCGTTGTTTGTTGGGCAGTGGGTTGCTCCCTTTTTACTTTTCGGTATTTACAATAAAATTGTAAAAACGCACGGACATGACTAGCAAAAATGAGTGGGAACTATGGCCATTCAGCTATAAATGGAATGGCTTTCGTTCCTGACGCAGACGACAAGTAGAAAAGTTATAAATAAAATGACTATGGTAACAAAAGTAGAAAATGAAAATACAGGAATCGGAGAAAAAAAGAAAGAAAGAGAGAGGAAAACCTATCGCGAACTCGGTTCGGTCGTCAAAAAGACAGAGCGTACCAAGGATGGCGATGGGGAAGCGGGAGTAGATCCACAGGCAGAACAACTGAACGATATGCCCAACGATCCCACCGAACGTCCTTTGGAGCCGAAAAAGCCAAAAGACAGAAAAACCAAATAATCGTTTTACTAATCCATAAGGTTATATTATATTAGGGTTTTCCATATAGACCGTCATGTATCTATATATAAACCCGAAATGAATGAAGAAAATAGCGTTACATTGGCAGATATTAATAGGCATAGTAGGCGGTATATTAGTCGGTTTTTTGTGCGTTCAATTTGCGGCTGGTAAAGAACTCGTAATTGATTGGATTAAGCCGTTCGGTACTATTTTTATAAATCTATTGAAATTAATTGCTATTCCGCTTATCATTGTTTCTCTCATTAAAGGCGTTTCGGACTTAAAGGATACCACGCAATTGTCAGGTTTGGGGCTGCGTACATTGGGGCTTTATCTCCTCACCACCATCATTGCTGTCACACTTGGATTAGGGTTGGTTAACCTGGTGCAACCAGGAGGTTTCCTTTCTGACGAGACCCGAGAGGAAATGCTGCGCTCATTTGGTGGTGTGGTCGATGAAAAAGTGGAAGAGGTTACAGCTATCGAGGAAATGCGAGGGCCGCTGCAACCTCTTGTTGATATCGTTCCGGAAAATATTTTTGAGTCGGCATCCGCTAATAGCAATATGTTGCAAATCATATTTTTTAGTATTATCGTGGGCATCGCGATGATTTTACTTCCTTTCAACCAGGTGGAAGCTTTTAAGCGAATAATGGACTCGGGAAATGCTATTGTGTTGAAAATAGTTGATATCATCATGTTCTTTTCACCCTATGGCGTTTTTGCACTGATGGCTGCGCTTGTTGCTGAGGCCCCTTCTCTGGATGTTTTCAAAGCATTGGGAGTATATTCACTCACGGTTGTGGCAGGATTGCTGATTATTGTGTACGGGGTGTATTCGCTGTTTATCTACTTCTTTAGCCATATGACTCCGGTACAGTTTTTTAAAGGTATTTTCCCAGCACAATTACTCGGTTTTTCGACGAGTTCCAGTGCAGCGACATTACCTGTGACTATGGAGTGTACAGAAAAGAATCTAAAGGTAAGAAAAGATGTGCTGAGCTTCGTGTTGCCCATTGGTGCGACCGTGAATATGGATGGTACGTGCCTGTACCAGGCCGTTGCTGCTATTTTTATTGCACAAGTAATGGGGTATGATTTAAGTACAGCCGAGCAACTGAGTGTTATCGTGACGGCGACCTTAGCTTCTATCGGAGCTGCAGCTGTGCCGGGCGCCGGGCTGTTGATGTTGGTTATTGTTTTAGAATCCATAGGTGTCAGTCCGGCGGGTATCGCTTTGATCTTTGCTGTGGATAGACCACTGGACATGTTGCGGACATCCGTCAACATTACGGGTGACGCTATGGTTGCTGCGTTGATGAACAAATATGGCAAAGAGTAGATTATATCGTCGTGTCCGCGTCATACCATTTCACGCCATTAGGAGAGGACGAACAGACGGATCAGAATCCTGCCAGCACCTAATAAAAAAGCATCAACCGTTTGTGATTGATGCTTTATCTAGTAGCCCGTAGGGGAATCGAACCCCTGTTTCCAGAATGAAAATCTGGCGTCCTAACCCCTAGACGAACGGGCCGAACTTGTGTTTCGGTGTGCAAATATAGGAATGATTATTTATTATGCAAAATTAAAGTTTAAAAAGAGTGATTTTTGTGTGGTACAGCGTGATTATAATATCGAAAATCTTGTTTCTTCCATTTCCGTAAAGGCAGCTACCGTGGGAAATAGAAGAGTTTTATTGCTGTCTTCAAGATTTCTAAAAGTTGTAGGAAGAAATAACCCTCCACCAATATCTTTATAGCCATTTACAAGATAGGTGTCGTCTTCTTTATCAACAAACTGTTTAATCCGTCCTGTTTCTCCATTAAATAACACTTCCCCAGACAACCCGCTTTTCAATTGAAATGGAAGTGATTGTAATTTTTCTGCGTTAAAAATCGTTGAAGATATTTCGCCCGTTTTTGTTTCGGGTTGATCAATTAAGACGGGTAAGAAAAGAAAAGTAACATCCTTTTTAAACTGTTCATTGATTTTGATAAAGAGCTCGTTTGTTTCTGGATTGGTCTGTTTGACTTCATTGCCATTGATAAAAAACTTAGCTAATTTATTCGTCTTAAAGTTGAACAACGATACAATATTGTTTCCGTCGTTAGATTTTCCTTCGAAACGTGCTTTCCCAGACTTCATGTCAATGAGGAACTTCCTACTGTTTTGAAAATGTTCGGTAAGACTCCCTGTTGCCGTAAAAAGAATATAGTTGGTACTATCCCATTTGTTCTTCCCACCAATCCCCTTTAATAGTATCTTACCTGCTTCTTGTCCTTCCTGTGCCTGCATTGGAGTGTTTGAAAGTAAAAGAATACCGATAATAATTGTTGTTAGGAATGTTCTCATAGTTGCCCCCTAATTTTAAAATGTAGCAACAATTATTTATATTTCTTACTAATCAGCGCCATTTGGATGGCTGTGATAGCGGCTTCTTCTCCCTTATTCCCATGTTTTCCACCTGCTCGATCCAAAGCCTGCGCTAAATTGTCTGTAGTTAATACGCCGAAAATGACAGGTTTATTGTGTTTGATAGCGACGTTAGCGAGACCGTTGCCTACAGCGTCACATATAAAGTCGAAATGACGTGTTTCCCCTTGAATGACACAGCCGAGACAGATTATGGCGTCAAATGATTTGTCGCGAAGCGCTATATCTGCTCCAGAAATTAATTCATAGCTACCCGGAACCTGGATAATATCGATGTCATTCTCTAAGGCACCGTGTTGCTGTAACCCTTGCAAAGAACCCGTTAACAAAGCTCCCGTAACTTCGGCGTTCCATTGAGAAACAACGACCGCGAATCTTAAACCTTTTGCGTTGCCAACTTCAATATGTGAGAAGTCTGACAAATTTTTCATGCTACTAGACATGGGGCAAAGATATTAAAAAAAGGCTGCTTATAAAAAATAAGCAGCCCGTGTACACTAATAAACTATTTCTTATTATTGTTGTTTTGCCCGTGCGCGAGCTATAAGGCCATCTATCATGTTAGCCTCAGGACTATTTGGATAGTCGGACTTGATAGATTGATATGACTCTTCCGCACTTTTGAAATCTTCTAATGCTTCATATACGATACCTAATTTCTTAAGGAATAACGGTGTCGTGTAGGTGTTTTTACTCTTTTGTGCCGCTTTTTTATAATGCTTTGCAGCACTCTTATAATCTTTAGATTCAGAGTAAGCATCTCCAATTAATCCGGTAACCAAGGGATCTAAAATTTCACTTCCTGTATCGGAGTATTTTTGGAGGTTTTTTATAGCTTCTTGAAAGTTGCCTTGGCGAAGGTAGAGTCCTCCTAGATACGCATTGGCAATGTTGGCCGATTTCGTATTGGAATATTCTTCTGCAATCTCTTTAAAGCCAAGGAACGACCCATCTCCCTCGATAGCTTTGGCCTGCAGGGAATCAATAGCCGCATATTCTTCGGCTTTATATATCTGATTGGACGCCTTTTCTGCGCGCGGGGCTAGATATAGTCGCTGATAGCCTAAATACAACAAAATCAAAAGAATAATACCACCAACGATGAAGGTGATGCTTTTTTGATTATCCTGAAAAAATGAACCGGACGTTTTTTTAGGTTCAGTTTGATTTACGTTTTTATTTGACATTTGTTATTATCGTATAATAAATATGGAACGCAAAATTACACTTTTAAAATTTTAATACAAGTTTTCTTCGGTATTTTACTTGTCTTTTGTTGACTATAGTGTGTGTGCCGATCAGAGGATGTGTTTTCTATCTCGTTGTTGGAGAGGTAATCTCGCCGTCCAACTGCTCGTATATGGAGTTCTGACTCTTAAATTCAGGTACAATAACTTTCATTTGACGTACGATTTCCACATTATTGTTTGTTTTAACACGTTCCCCAAGTTGGTTGATCTGTTCGACGACTTCCAAAAGATTGTTTTCTCGTACTTTTGCAATCATAATCTTTTGGTGGTGTGTAGGAAGTGTATTTTCAAGATCATTGAGTAATTCCTCGTACAGTTTTTCACCGGGACGTAGCCCGGTAAACTTAATATCAATATCTTGGTAAGGAATAAACCCAGAAAGTTTAATCATCTTTTCTGCGAGATCAACAATTTTGACCGATTTCCCCATATCAAACACGAATATCTCCCCGCCGTTGCCCATACATCCCGCTTCGATAACGAGCTGGCAGGCTTCTGGAATAGTCATGAAATAGCGAGTGATATCAGGATGGGTCACGGTGAGTGGTCCGCCTTTTTCTATTTGCTCGCGAAAACGTGGAATAACAGAGCCGTTGGAACCAAGGACATTTCCAAAGCGTGTTGTAATGAATCGAGTTTTCGTGTTTGGATGATTTTGTTCCAAATCATTGTTTATCGACTGTACGTACATTTCAGCGATACGTTTGGTTGCTCCCATAACGTTCGTCGGATTGACCGCTTTATCTGTGGATACAAAAACAAATTTCGATACATCAAATTCAATCGATAAATTTGATAAAATAAAAGTCCCGAATACATTGGTCCGAACGCCCTCAATCGGATGGCTCTCCATCATAGGCACGTGTTTGTAAGCTGCCGCATGGTAAACGTATTGCGGTTTGAACGTTTCAAATAAGATACGCATCCGATCTTCATTTTTGACATCGGCGATAAAAGATTGGTACGCTTGGTTCTTGAACCGATCTTGTAGATCCAGATGCAGGTTATGTAAGGGTGATTCTGCCTGATCGCATAAAATGATGAGCTGCGGTTCGAAATGACCAAGCTGTTTCGCTATCTCACTTCCAATAGAACCGGCTGCGCCTGTTACCAAGATACGTTTCCCTCTCAGTTGTTCTAAAAGCGAGTCATTTTTTAATTTTATGGGAGCCCGTTCCAGTAGATCTTCTATCTTCACTTTTTTGATCTGCGTAGGGGAAACGGTTCCGTTGATGATTTCGCTCACAGGGGGAAGCGTAAGCACATTTATTTTATGCTCTAAGCAGATATCGATAACTTGATTTTTTTTTTCGGTACTGATTCTGTGTGACGCAAAAATTAATTCATCAATGGCCAGTTTATTGATTAGGCGCCCCAAATCTGCAGAACTGAATATTTTAATACCGTCGATATACTTGCCGATTTTACTTTCATCATCATCCAGATAGGCAACGATATAGTTATTCGATTTAAGATCGTGGTCGAATGTCCGCTTTACCGCGATACCTAAATCACCAGCACCGTAAACAATGACGTTTTTCTTATCGGACGTTTTCGTTTTACTGTATTGGAAAAATATTTTTATTAATGTTCGGTAAGTTGTTAAACCCGTAAAAGCAAACAGACTATATACAATAATAATATTTGTCGGGAGAAGCGTGGGAATATTGCCCGCAATCATGATTAATTTAATGGCGAACAGAATAATAACGTTAAAAAGCAATGTCGAGAGAATTCGAATAGAATCCACTGCGCTGGTGTAGCGTACGATGCCAGAGTAGAGTTTGAAAATTAGAAAGGAAACCGAGGTAATTCCTAAACAGTAGATCAATTCTACAGCGAAATTGGGTGTTGCATAAGCGCCGATATCGAAAGAATAGAACAAGCCGTATGCAAATACAAAAGCTATCGCGGCAATGGCCAAGTCAAAAATAAAAATGGTCCACCGAGGAACGATGCCAATTTGATTAAAAACGGGAAACTTCTGCATTTATTTTTTTTTACATAGATTGTAAAAATAGGAAAAAAAGTGGATTTATGAATCTTATTCCCAAAATATCAAGAATAATATCTAAATTCACAAGTGATAAAATAGATAGGATTGTAGCATGAGCGACATGTCAAAAATTGCCCATAAGGCGATATTTCAGCCGAAAGAAGCGCTGGCAAGTGTGGGCAAAAGTCGGCACGCATTAAAAATTGGAGTACCCAAAGAAGTTTCTTTTCAGGAAAAGCGGATAGCGTTGACGCCACTATCGGTTGCTTTACTCGTTGAATATGGCCATGAAATAGTGATAGAGGCGGGAGCAGGGGAAGCCTCAAACTTCTTGGATACCCATTATGCCGAACAGGGAGCAAGAATCAGTCACGATAAACAGGAAGTTTTTGAATGTGATCTCGTTGTTAAGATAGCAAGCCCGACTATCGAAGAAGTGAATCTGATGAAAAATAGACAGGTGCTGCTTTCTTCTCATCAGCCGTCGCTAATGAAACTACCGGTATTGCAGGCTTTAATGCGAAAGCAAATCACGGCGGTCTCTTATGAATATTTGCAAGATGAAGGAGGACATTTAACGGTCGTGCGTGCCATGAGTGAAATAGTAGGTGCCACCTCTGTACTAATCGCGGCAGAATATCTGAGTAATATTTTTGATGGGAAGGGGCTGATGTTAGGTGGTATAACAGGGGTCCCGCCAACGGAAATGGTTATCATCGGAGCAGGTACGGTGGGGGAATATGCTGCCCGGGCCGCTATAGCGCTCGGAGCGCAGGTCAAAGTATTTGATAGCTCCGTATACCGATTACGAAGGTTACAAAACAATGTGGGCAGCCGTGTTTTTACGTCCACGATACAGCCTATCGTATTAAATAAAGCGGTTAAATCTTGTGATGTCGTTATTGGTGCCGTGCGAGCAAAGAATGGTCGTTCTCCTTGTATTATTTCCGAAGACACGGTTGCCAACATGAAGCCAAATGCTGTTCTTATCGATGTCAGTATTGATCAAGGAGGCTGTTTCGAAACGTCTGAAGTGACGACACACGACAAGCCGGTATTTCGAAAATACGATGTTATACATTATTGTGTGCCTAATATTGCATCGAGGGTTGCACGTACAGCCACCTATGCGTTCACAAACATAATGACTCCGCTGCTTCTCCAAATTGGAGAGTGCGGCGGTATGAACAATATGATCTGGTCTGATAAATGTATCCGGAGTGCGGTCTATCTCTATCAGGGGATGTTGACGAATAAAGATATTGCGGAAAAGTTTAACTTGCCATCAAAAGATTTGGATTTAATTATCGTAGCTAATCAATAAAAGATGAAATTTATTTATTCTATACTATTTGTCGTGTTATTAAACTATTATACGCTTGCACAAGAAAAAGTGGCATTATATACCGAAATTCCCAATGCAACAAAATCTGCAGAAGACCTAGGAGAGGAAAATGTTCCTGTTTTATATAAATATGAATTGCCCAGCGCGAAGCAAGCGATACTGGTGATTCCTGGTGGAGGATATTCCCATGTAGCGATTAATCACGAAGGACATGAAATAGCCAAAGCATTTAATGAACAAGGTTATAGTGCTTTTGTATTATATTATCGCCTACCTAAAGATGAGCATATGAAAGTGCGAAAAATAGGGCCTTTACAAGATGCACAACGTGGTATACAATATATTAGAGAGCATTACGATTTTGACCGGGTCGGCGTAATCGGGTTTTCTGCCGGTGGCCATTTGGCAGCATCCTTATCAAACCATTTTGATGATGTGAAAATTGACAATAAGAACGCTTTTAACTTAGCACCTGATTTTTCGGTATTGATTTATCCTGTTATTTCGATGGATGATGAAATTACACATAAAGGTTCTAAAAACAACTTGATAGGCGAGGAGCCGGGAAATGAAGATCTGACGTATTTTTCGTTAGAGAAACAGGTGTCTGCAAAAACTCCGCCTACTTTTTTGGTACACGCAGAAGACGATAAAGCGGTTCCCATTGCGAATGCATTACGTTATAAAGAAGCGTTGGATAGTTTCGGGATAATCAACGATATATTTATTTATAAGACGGGAGGGCATGGTTTTGGATTGCATAATAAAACCGATGCTAGAAAATGGTCAGAAGCCATGTTTAGTTGGTTAAAAGATTTGAAATGAAGAAAATTATATTCACGTTCATGTTGGGTGTTGGATTTTTAACCACCCAATCTCAAGAGTGGAAGGTGCCTTTGTATGATAGGGTGCCAGCGTTTACCGTGGAAGGCAAAGAAGGGAAATCTATTGCTATCGAATCCCTGCGTGGCAAGGTCGTATTGTTGACCTTTTTTGCGACTTGGTGTCCTTCTTGTCGAGAAGAACTACCTCATATTCAAAAGGAAATATGGGATAAATGGAAAACGCGAGATGATTTTACAATTCTGGTGTTAGCGAGGGAAGAAGGTTGGGATAAACTGGATCCCTTTATGAAGAATACAGGCTATAGTTTCCCAATATACCCTGATTTAGAAAGGAAGGTTTTTAGCTTATTTGGTGATTCTTATATTCCTCGAAATGTATTGCTCGATAAAGAAGGAAAAATTATTTACCGATCTATAGGCTACACGGAAAAAGAGTTTTCAGAACTGGTTAAACGCATCGAGACCGAATTGGAAATAAAATAGAGAAGTCTTATTCGAACGTGACATACCGTTTAATATTGACTGTCACCCTTCTGCCGATAGAAATGTCGGTTAAAGGGTGTAGAATAGCATGCAGCGTAAGCTGCTCGTTGTTCAATACCAATTCTTCGTAAAAGCCACGGAAACGGATGTCCTTTACTAAAAACGTGCCTTGAGGACTTTCCTTAAAGCTCACATCCTCCTGATGTATACCAATCGTGTGCTTTGATGATATGCCGAGGCTTGCAGCCTGATCCGGCGATAGAATATTACTTTTTGCCAAAAGTTGTGCCGTGTAGCTGTGCGTAGGTTCGTAGTAGAGCTTGGTAGGAGAGCCCTGTTCAATGATCCTTGCGTTTTTCATTACGATTAATTCATCGGCCATGGCTAGGACTTCTGTCGGGTCATGCGAAACCAGAAGAATAGTAAGTCCAGTGTCTTCAACAATTTGTCGCATATCTTGTTGCAGTGCATCGCGAAAAGCAGCGTCGACTTGGTTGAATGGTTCGTCCATAAGCAGCACCTCCGGTTCGTTGACCAAAGCACGCGCTATAGCGACGCGTTGTTTTTCTCCCCCACTTAAATCGGCAACGCGTTGTTGCGCAAGGTGAAGAATTTTTAATCTGTCTAACGTTTCACGTGTCTTCGATTCTTTAAGTGCGAGGTCGGTATTCGGTAATTGGGATGCAATATTGTCCCAGACCTTTGCATAAAGATTAAGATCGTCAAATCCTTGTGATACCAACTTCATAGCAGGATGTCCAGGAATAAGTTTATCTTTCCGTGTGGGGATCAGCCATCCCCGATAACGCACCTCTCCTGATGAGGGTTCTAATAAACCGTAAATGAGTTTTAATAGCGTGCTTTTACCACTTCCCGACTCGCCAATAATAGCGGTGATTTTTCCCTCCGTAATACCGAAATCAACTTTATTGACGGCAGTAATGTCTTGGTGCGCATGAAAGGTATGGGAAAGATTTTCGCCATTTATCAACGGTAATCCAATCCTTTGCTGGTCGGTCGGGACATATTGACAAGAAGAAGTTTGTTGCGCCATAGAGAATATTGAACCTTGTGTGGCACAAAAGTAACATATTTTTAAGAATCATCCTTGTCCCATGTCCCTATACCTAAAACCCTAATGACAATCCAAAAGTCAAATTATTTAATTTTTCTTGATCTGGGCTATTTTCAAACATATCGTTCATATAATATTTAGCAAAAACGCCCAGTGACCCAAATCCTACTCTTGCGAATGCACCGTATTGAAAGCTCGCTAAATTGTAGTTGTCCTTGAACTTTTGTTTGCCATGTTCTTCACTTTTGAATCGTTGTGTTCCTTTAAGAAGAATACCTGTCATCGCCCCAAAAGCAATTTTTGGCCGGTGTCCACGATGATTTCTGTGCCCCCGCCATTCGAAACTCAGTGGTGTGCGGAGGTAGGTCGACGTAAAGATGTTCTTTTTATAGGTAATATCAGATGGTGTGTAAGCTAATGGAGTTGCTTCTGTGTCTAAGATAATATCATTTTTTAGCCGGAGGTAATTCCATTCAAAACCCGCAGATACGTACATCTTGAAAGCATCATGGAAGCGAACGCCGAATTGTGCGACATCAAATCCAAAATTAGAGGCTTTTTTGTATTTTAAAAATTGATTTCCCTCTCCTAATGTAAAGCTTCCATCGTCCACAAGTCGGGAAAATCCCCAATCTATCCGAGTAAACGTAAGACCTCCAAATACCCGCGGATATTTGATTACCCGACCCCGGTCGTCATAATCTTTTTTTCCCAAGGTCGATTCAAGGTCGATTCTTCTCGAAACCGTATCATGGGTTTCGACTTCTTGAGCAAAAGAATGCGTGGAGAAAAGTAGCACTACGCCGATGAATGCAGCAAACAATAAGTTCTTTTTCATAATGTATTATCTTCTTTTTTTATGACGGTTTTTTACTAAACCATTGACTATATCGAGACGAAGAAATCCTTCCTCATCTTTACTAAATTGAATGGTTGTATGATCACTAGGGTTTAAAGCATCTGATATTTTGTTCAAAATGCCAGGTACAATACCTTCGGCTGGTTTTCGAGCGGACGCTAACATACTTTCCTCTGTTTCCGGACTATCAATTAACGGGGCGACCGGCGGAACCGTGATTGCATACTCCTTCGGCGCTTTGTCATCTATATCGACACCCGATGCAAGCGGTAGGGAGACACCAGCAGGTTTTAGCTCCACAAGTTCTAAACGAGGTTCTTTCGGTTGGGGTAGATGCTTGCTAATAGGTCTTCTTTGCTTGGGTCTGGAAACGTGCTGCTTGGATATTTGTATCTTTGTTACCTCTTGTTCTGGGGGCTCCAAGTATCCATGCGCCACAAGGGGCATTTGTTGGGCAGATTCGGAGGGGTCTTGCGATGTATTCGTGGGTGCCTCGGGCGCCCGTTTTTGCGCTATAGTCGGTATTTCACGTACAGACGTAGATTGCATCATGTTGTATGCCAAGACAATCAAGCCCAGGCACCCAATAGCTATTGCAGCATACCGTATCCAGCTAAATCTTCTGGCTGGTGCAACCCTTGGTTGATCTAATTGGCTTTCAATCTTATGCCAAATATCCTTTTTTGGAAAGATGCTATGCTGTTCCAGTTGTCCCTTGAATAGTTTGTCTAGCTCTTTGTCTTTCATAACCCGATGTTTTCAATTTTCATCAATTGCTCTTTAAGTGACTGCCGTGCTCTGGACAACTGTGATTTGGAGTTGCCCTCACTGATCGATAACATTTTGGCAATCTCTTTATGTGAATAACCTTCAATCACGTACAAGTTAAATACCGTACGATAACCTAAAGGAAGTGCGGTCACCATCGCTAGCAGATCTTTATAGTGTAGATGTACGTCGCTCCCCGAGCAGCTGTCTGGCATTGCATCATCCTGTGCGAGCGGTTCAAAAGAACGTCTGTCCCTATTTCGGTGTAATTCAATGGCGGTATTGACCATGATTTTACGAATCCATCCTTCTAAGGAACCCCTCTTATCAAATAATTGCCCTTTTGTGAACACTTTAATGAATCCTGTTTGGAGAATTTCTTCTGCTTCCGACTCTGTTTGTGCATAACGCATGCACACGCTGAACATTCGGCCGGACAACGTTTGATACAATTGAAACTGTGCTTTGCGGTTTCCCGCGAGACAAGCATTCCATATCGTATCTAAGTTCATGTAGTCCAATTTCAGTTCAGTCTTTGCTATAAAGACGATCGTAATGACACAAAGGTTGCATGATGCCAGAATTATTTTACATAAATTGTTCTGCTGTCTGGTGATAGTACACGGATTGTTACTTCTCGAGCTCCGTCAGGAAGAAGATTGGGTATTTTTTCTGGCCACTCCACGAAACAATAGGCGTCTGTATAAAAATAGTCCTCGTAGCCCATGTCTAATGCTTCCACTTCGTGTTTTAAACGATAAAAATCGAAATGATATATGGGGCCGAAGGGTGAACGATATTCATTAACGATAGAGAACGTGGGGCTACTGGTGCTATCAAGCACGCCCAATGCTTTGCAAAATGAGTTGACCAATGTGGTTTTACCCACTCCCATATCGCCATACAACAAAAAAATCCTGTCGTCCGGAAAATTGGATAATATTTGCTTCGCTGCTAAATCGACTTCTCGAAGATTGTTTACGGTAACATTCATAACGACATTATTTGGGGGTATAAACCGCGTACGGAATAATCATTTCTTCTAAAGAGATGCCTCCGTGTTGAAAGGTTTCGTTGTAATAATTGACAAAATGGTTGTAGTTGTTCGGGTATACAAAGAAGTAATCATCTCTAGCAAACACAAACGCCGAACTTACATGAAGTTTGGGAAGCTGCGCATCGTGCGGATTCTTAATGACAAATACTTCTTTGTTTTTGTAGTTTAAATTTCGTCCTTGTTTGTATCTCAAGTTTGTGTTTGTATTTCGATCGCCAATGATTTTACTAGGCTTCTTTACCCGTATAGTACCGTGATCGGTTGTAATGATAATACGTACATTTCGTTGGGCGAGCCACTTGAGGGCATCGAGTAGCGGAGAATGCTCAAACCAGGATAATGTTAACGAACGATAAGCTCGTTCATCATTGGCCAGTTCCCGAATCATCGCGACATCCGTTCGCGCATGCGAAAGCATGTCCACGAAGTTGTATACCAAGACATTTAAGTCGTTTTGCATCAAGTTATTAAGCGATTCAACAATGTCTCTGCCTTGGCTTAGAGTTAGTATTTTATGATAGGAGTGTTTTAAATCGCGGCGATATATACGGCTGATCTGGTCGGCCAAAAATTTGTCTTCATGTAAGTTTTTACCCCCGTCTTCATCATCGTTTTGCCAAAGGTCGGGAAATCTCTTTTCCATTTCCAATGGCGTTAAGCCACTGAAAATGGCGTTTCTAGCATACTGAGTGGCCGTAGGCAAGATGCTGTAGTAAGCATCTTCCTCTTCCAATCTGTAATAATCCGTTATGATTTCATTAATTACTTTCCATTGGTCGTACCGCAGGTTATCAATTAAGAAGAAGAAAGTTGGACGCTCCTTATCCAGTCGGGGAAATACTTTGTTCTTAAAAAGTTGATGCGATTGAATGGGACCCTCTTCTCTATTTTGTATCCAATTTAGGTAATTTTTTTCTATAAACTTGGAAAAAAGTGTGTTGGCATCTGCCTTTTGCATCGTAAGAATCTCGTGCATACCCGCGTCTTCTAATTTTTGCAACGAAAGTTCCCAATAAATCAGTTTACGATAGGTACCGATCCACTCTTTGTAATCGAGGTCGTCGTTAATGGTCATTCCCAGATTTCGGAACTCCTGCTGATAAGCCATAGACGTTTTTTCGCTCACCAACCGTTTATTTTCAGTGAATTTTTTTATCGTCATAAGAATTTGCTTGGGATTGACAGGTTTTATTAAATAATCGTCAATCTTGGAGCCTATCGCATCTTCCATGAGGTGTTCTTCTTCATTTTTTGTTACCAAGACCGTGGGAATAGTTGGGTTGATCGTTTTCAATATCGCCAATGTCTCCAATCCCGTTTTACCCGGCATATTTTCATCGAGGAAAACTAGATCAAAGGGCTCATTCTGAAAGGCTTCCACGGCATCGTTGCCGTTATTGACGGTTTTAATCCGGTATCCTCTTTCTTCTAGTAATAAAATATGTGGCCTTAGAAATTCAATTTCATCGTCGGCCCAAAGTATGTGTATCTTTTGTATCATTTATTTTTAACATTAATTAACTTCATTCTGCTTATCTTTGCGCTTAATTTAGACATCCGAAAACGCTTAAGCCCAACGGAAAAAGAAGAGATGAACTGTTATGTTGAAGTAGAAAGAGCTTGTCCTCGTTGTATCTCAAACATAGACAAAATGCTTTGCATTCACGAACCGAATATTAAATGAGTTCATGCATGCCTTTAAAAATAAGCAAAAATGCATAATGCCAAAGAAAAAAATATCATGAGTAATTCATTTTTATATGCAAAAAATTGTATAGCATACAAAAATGATTTGTTCTAGCTGTCCTCGGCCACTAAGTACTTTGGTTAGAGAAATTTAAAGATAATAATTAACATCAAAGCGTAAAGTTGAATAAGAAAAAGATAATTAACGACCCTGTTTACGGATTTGTCACTATTCCGTCGGCTTTCATTTTTGACCTTATTCAGCATCCATATCTTCAACGTTTGCGTTTCATTAAGCAGGTGAGTATGACGCATTTGGTTTACCCGGGGGCGCTTCACACACGTTTTCAGCACGTTATTGGCGCCATGCATCTTATGTCTTTAGCCATTGATACGCTTCGCCATAAAAATATTCCTATCAGTTCCGAAGAAGAAGAAGCGGTGTTGGTTGCCATCTTATTGCATGATATTGGCCACGGTCCTTTTTCGCATTCCTTAGAGCATACTCTTATTGAAGGCGTGTCGCATGAAATGCTTTCGTCGTTATTAATGGATAAATTGAACGAAGAATTTAAAGGCAAACTGTCCTTAGCGATTACTATTTTCAATGATCAGTATCCTCGGAGTTTTTTTCATCAACTCGTGTCCAGTCAGTTGGATATGGATCGTATGGATTACCTCAACCGCGATAGTTTTTTTACGGGTGTGTCCGAGGGGGTTATTTCTTTTGATCGCATTATCACGATGCTCAACGTGGAAGGGGAGGAGTTGGTCGTCGAAGCGAAGGGCATCTATTCTGTTGAAAAATTCTTGATCGCTCGTCGCTTGATGTATTGGCAGGTTTATTTACATAAAACCGTCGTCAGTGCAGAGCAAATGCTGATTAAAATTCTATTTCGGGCGAAGGAACTGGCGGTAGAGGGAACCCAGTTATTTACCACGAGCGCGTTGAATCATTTTTTGACAGGCAAGATTAATCACCTTAATTTTTTAGATGACCCTCTTCATTTAGAGTGGTTTACGCGTTTAGATGACACGGATATTCTTTCCGCATTGAAGGAATGGGTGTACGCTGAAGATAAAATTCTACGTACGCTTTGTCAGAAATTGATTAATCGAGATCTCTTGCGTACCGAGCTTAGAAATACGCCGTTTTTGGAAACGGAAATCGAATTAGTACGGAATAAAGTGAAAGCACATTTTAATTTGACAGATCATGAGGTCGATTTTTTCGTGTATACACAGGTTGTACAGAATAGTGCCTATGACATACAACATAATAACATTAAAATCATTAACAATAGAGGTTATGTTCAGGACATTACAGAAGCCTCGGATGTTTCCAATTTGGAAGCGCTAGCAAAGCGTGTGGTCAAGTTTGCTATTTCCTATCCAAAGGAAATAGGACATCCGTTAGATGGAGGGAATAATTTCTCAAAAAATAACTAAGAAAAAGTATACATTTGTAAGATGCAATTTACTGCAAATCAAATAGCAACATTATTGAACGGATACGTTGAAGGTGATCCCGATGTTCTTGTGAATCAATTGGCTAAGATTGAAGAGGGCGAAGAAGGAGCACTCGCTTTTCTGTCAAATCCAAAATACGAGCATTTCCTTTATGAAACGAAAGCGTCTATCGTTATCGTCAATCAGGACTTACAGTTGATCAAACCCATTAAGACCAGCCTCATTCGTGTAAAAGACGCATACTCTGCTTTTTCGGAACTTTTGCGAATTTACGATCAATTACGTAACGAACGAAGTGGCGTCGAGGAACCTTCCTTCATTCATGAATCAGCAAGTATTGGACAAGATCTATATCTAGGTGCATTTTCCTATATCGGACGGAATGTTACCATTGGAGATCAGGTGAAGATATACCCTCAGGTTTATATCGGAGATGGCGTTATCATTGGGGATAAAACAATAATCTATCCCGGCGTTAGAATTTACCACGATAGTAAAATCGGAAAAAATGTGATGCTTCATAGTGGGGTAATCGTTGGAAGTGACGGGTTTGGCTTTGCACCACAGAAAGATGGTACGTATAATAAAGTACCTCAGATCGGCAATGTCATTATTGAAGACAATGTGGAGGTAGGCGCTAACACCGTGATAGATCGTGCCACATTGGGTTCTACAACCATTCGTCAAGGTGTGAAACTGGACAACCTTATCCAAGTAGCCCATAACGTGGAAATCGGTGCGAATACCGTAGCGGCGGCACAAACAGGCATTTCTGGAAGTACGAAGATCGGAGAGAATGTAATCCTAGGTGGACAAGTAGGTGTTGTCGGACATATTCAAGTAGCAACAGGATCACAAATTCAAGCCCAATCTGGCGTTAATAGATCCATAGACCAAGAAAATAAGAAATGGGGAGGTACCCCTGCCATGCCCTATAACAGTAATTTACGTTCACATGTAATTTATAGTAAACTACCGGCGCTAGAGCAACGTGTCGCCGAACTCGAAGCGCGTCTGAAAGAACTTTATAACGAAAATCGATAAATTTCCTAAATAGAATGTTAGATATGAATGTAAAACAGAGGACGATACAATCTGAAATCGCAATTTCAGGCATCGGATTGCACACGGGGAAAGCTGTGAACATGAAGATTAAACCTGCTCCGGAATTTCATTGGTATAAATTTAAAAGGGTTGATTTGGAGGGAGAGCCTATCGTGGCCGTTGATGCAGATAATGTATCCGATACGTCACGTGGTACGACTATTTCCCAACACGGCGCTTCGATCAGCACGATCGAGCATTTAATGGCGGCGTTGGTCGGCCTTCAAATCGATAATGTCCTCATTGAGATAGATGGTCCAGAAGTTCCCATTTTAGATGGTAGTTCGCGTATTTTTGTAGAGAAGCTGGTAGAAGCCGGCTTTGTCGATCAAGAAGCGGATCGTGATTATTACGAAATCCAAGATAATATCGTTTACGTAGAAAAGGAAAGAAAAGTGGAAATTATAGCCATGCCTTTGGATGGTTACCGCTTGACGTGTATGATTGATTTTAATTCGCCGGTACTTGGAAGTCAACATGCTTCTATCAGTAATATAACAGAATTCAAAAACGAAATTTCCAGTTCGAGAACATTTTGTTTTTTACACGAGTTGGAAAGTTTGGTCAATCATAACTTAATTAAAGGAGGAGATTTATCCAACGCCATCGTTATTGTGGATAAAGAGGTGAGCAAGGAAGAGTTGGATAAGCTATCTGGTTTATTTAATAAAACGGTGGAAGTTGCCAGTGAGGGCATCTTGGATAATATTCAATTACGTTATCAAAATGAACCAGCACGACATAAATTGCTGGATATGATCGGTGACTTGGCTTTAGTTGGCCGTCCGTTGAAAGGGCATATCATGGCTGCCCGCCCTGGACATGCTGCGAATGCGGCTTTTGCGAAGAAAATAAAGATGCAAATTAAGAACGATAAGAACCGTAAGAACTTAAAAGTTTACGATCCCAATATGACACCGGTTTACGATACGGTGCAAATCATGAAAATATTACCTCATCGTCAGCCGATGTTGATGGTAGATAAAATTTTGGAACTATCGGAAACGCACGTCGTTGGATTAAAAAACGTCACCATGAATGAAGACCTTTTCATGGGACATTTTCCAGAAGCTCCGGTGTTTCCAGGTGTGTTACAAATTGAAGCTATGGCGCAAACAGGTGGTATTTTAGTTTTAAATACGGTTCCCGATCCAGAAAATTGGCTTACGTTGTTCCTAAAAATAGAAAATGCCCGTTTTAAGAATCAGGTGACTCCCGGTGATACCATTATTTTCAGTTGTGAGTTGCTGGAACCTATTCGTCGTGGAATTGCTAGAATGAAGGGGGTAGGCATGGTAGGCGATAAGGTAGTAAGTGAAGCGGAGCTTATGGCTCAAATTGTAAAAGTAAAAGGTAATTAGCATGATACAACCGTTATCATACATACATCCCGAAGCTAGGATAGCTCAAAACGTAGTGGTGGAACCATTTTCCACTATTCATCGGGATGTAGAAATTGGAGAAGGCACTTGGATCGGGTCCAACGTTACGATTATGAATGGTGCGCGCATCGGGAAGAACTGTCGAATCTTTCCCGGAGCCGTTATTTCGGGTGAACCGCAAGATTTAAAGTTTGAAGGAGAGGTTACGACTGCCGAGATCGGTGATAATACGACAATCCGCGAATGTGTAACGATCAATCGAGGCACGAAAGATCGATACAAGACCTCGATTGGAAAAAATTGCCTTATTCAAGCGTATAGTCATATTGCCCATGATTGTTTTGTCGGTGACAACTGTATCTTCTCCAACTCCAGTACGTTGGCTGGCCACATCACAGTGGGGGACTATGTCGTGCTTGCGGGGATGGTCGCTGTTCATCAATTTTGTAAAATTGGGTCGCATGCGTTTGTAACGGGAGGAACGTTGGTTAGAAAAGACGTGCCGCCATTTATCAAAGCAGCAAGAGAGCCCATAGCCTATGCCGGAATAAACTCGGTAGGGTTGCGTCGACGCGGATTCAGCGCGGACGAGATTACGGAGATCCAGGATATCTACCGGATATTATTTGTACAGCATCGAAATTTGACGAAGGCGTTGGATTTGGTGGAAGCAGAATTTACACCTACCGAATTGCGGGACGAAATACTTTCCTTTGTACGTAATTCCAATCGAGGTGTAATTAAAGGTTTTAATCAAGGGAAATCCACTACACTTTAAAAGGAAGAATTATTGAATATAACTTTACAAAACTTAGGTAGACGGTATAATAGAGAGTGGATTTTTCGTCATCTGGATTGTACTTTTTTGTTAGGGAAAAAATATGCTGTGCTAGGTCCCAACGGATCGGGAAAATCGACACTATTGAAAGTGCTATCCGGAAGCCTAGCCTTAAGTGAAGGAGAAATTAGCTACGAAAATAGCGATGCTCAACCCGTGCCCCCCGAAGATGTTTTTCAGCAGTTGACAATTGCAGCTCCCTATATGGAGCTGATTGAAGAGTTCACACTGCGGGAGCTTATTACATTTCATTTCAAATTCAAACCCTTTCTACCTGGGTTTGATTTAGAAGAGGTCGTTCAGATATTACAATTGGAAAAGGCGATAGATAAAGAAATTCGGTTCTTTTCTTCCGGCATGAAACAACGGGTTAAGCTAGCTTTGGCTTGTTGTTCATCCAGCAGCGTCATACTATTGGATGAACCCATGAGTAATTTGGATGCAGCTGGAGAAGAGTGGTACCTGTCCTTAATCGAACGTACTACCCAAGATCGACTGCTCATTATCGGCTCCAATCAGGAAAAAGAATACTGTTTTTGTGACGAGCAAATAAATATCTTGTCCTATAAGTAGACCGAATTGTCATTTTTAAAAATGACAGATATTTCGTACTTTTGTGACACTAAACTCAAATAGATTGTTATGTCAAAAGCATCTGAAGTAAAGTCAGGAAATATACTTCGTTTTAATGGAGAACTTGTTACTGTAGAAGAATACATCCACCGTACTCCCGGAAACTTACGTGCATTTTATCAAGCTAGGATGCGGAATGTGCGTACCGGTAAGTTAGTGGAATACCGGTTTAGAACAGACGAAGAGGTAGAGATTGCTCGTGTAGAAACGAACGATTATCAATATTTATACGATGATGCTGATTTCTTTGTTGTCATGGATAACAATACATTCGAGCAATTCAATATTCCAAAAGGGTTATTTGGTGATGCGGCTCGATTTTTGAAGGAAGGTATGAACGTATTGGTGGCGTTTGAAAGCGAAGAGCCTATTATGGCTAGCTTACCCGCTTCCGTAGAATTAGAAATAACGTATACAGAGCCTGCTGTAAAAGGAGATACATCAACAAGTGCCCTGAAAAATGCAACCGTAGAAACAGGTGTAGAGATTCGGGTGCCTTTGTTTATTAATCAAGGCGATAAGGTGAAAGTAGATACACGTACCGGAGATTATATCGAGCGTGTAAAATAGAAAATATTAGGTTTAGGTTGATTATGCGGTCTTGTTAGCCTCTCCGGCGCAGGGCCGTTTTTTGTGATCGATGATGACGAAAGCAGAACTACGAACAAAGTATAAAAAAAGGCGATCTCAGCTAACGGATACGGAGATCAATTCGTTGAATGCTAGTTTATTGCAGCAACTTTCGGGATTTGATTGGAAAGATGTACATTACCTTCATACGTTTTTGCCCATTGCGAAGCAAAATGAGCCGGATATGTGGTCGCTTATAACGAATATCAAAATATACGCTCCTGCTGTACATATTGTTGTTAGTCGCTCGGAACCGAAAGACCATTCCATGAAGCATTTTCTGCTAGAAGACCGAATTGAGCTAGCAGAAAATGCTTGGGGAATTATAGAACCCGTTGCGGGCGAGACGATAGCCGAAACAGCACTAGATGTTGTATTGGTTCCTTTGTTGATTGCTGACAAAGCAGGTAATAGGATAGGGTACGGCAAAGGGTTTTACGATCGTTTTTTAGCGAAGTGTCGACCCGATTGCCGAAAAATTGGCATATCGCTCTTTGACCCGGTTGAAAAAATTGAGGATGTAGGTCCATTGGATGTACCCATGGATATCATTGTAACACCCCGCCTTATTTATACAATATCCTAAACTTTATCGTGTTGTCAATCTGTTTTAATTGTTTTAGAACATTTTTGTCATATGCCGTATGAATGTCGGTCACGGCATAACCCATTTCTCCTTTTGTCATTAGAAATTGGGAAATGATATTGATATCATTTTCTGCATAGACCTTATTTATCTGGGCCATGATGCCCGGCACATTTTTATGAATATGCAGTAGCCTATGTGCTTGCGTAAGACGAGGTAATGTCAGATTCGGAAAGTTACGACTCATATAGGTGTCTCCGTTATTGATGAAATCTGCCATACGTTTCGGAATAAACTCCGCATTCCGTTTTCTGTATTTTTTATCGTCAAAGACTACGATTCCCTTTTCTGTGCAAATGTTTTTATTCACATGCCCCTTTATATCACCGAGGTATCCAATTGTCTTTAACTTGTCTGCCTGTGCTAGTTGTTCATCATCGACGTGCACACCATCTGCCAATAAAAGAAGACCTACATCTTTCGTATATTTGTCTTCGAACGTGTTTTTTACACGGATGGAGAAACCATCCCGCTTAAGGATATCCACGGCAACATCGGGCGCATCTCCGACGATAAGACATAAAATTCGATTTTTAGGGTAGGAGATTGCACGCGGAAGATCGTTCACATATAAAAACTCATCAAAACTAGGCGTGATATGATCCGCTTTTTCCGTCACGCTCTTGCGAGAAATATTTTCGGTGAACGCGAAAAATTTTTCAATTAGGCCAGATTCCTTTAGCTGGAAATCTGAATAACCGTCTCCAATGCCAAATATTCTACCGTCCAACTTAAGCTCGTTAAGTAGCTTGACTTTACCCCCTTCGTCGGAAAGAGGATTGTTTTCGTCGTACCCTATAATATTGCCATCGCTGTCAAATTTGAATGTATTGGCATATATATTTTCTTTTTGGATATGGTAAGGCGTTACGACCGGTGTTATAAACTCTTTGAATCCACCAGACACAATCAAGGCGGTGTCCTTATTCTTTTTGAAAAATTCTTTATTTCGACCGAACGACCTGGAAACCTTTTTTTTCAGGTGCGTTACCAATTTGTCCAAATGACTCTTATTTGCATTCAACAGTTGGACACGTCCGGTAAGACTTTCACGAAAGGATATCTTTCCTTCCATCGCGAGGTTCGTGTAGTCTTCGATCTGTTGATAAATTTTGTCCTTATCGGGATGATTTTCTAAGGATATTCTTGCCAATTCATCCAAAGCTTCGACCTGCGTAAACGTGCTATCGAAATCGATGATGTAATAATTCTTCATTTATAAGTTTTAAATTCAATACTCATTTCTTTCAAAGTTAAATCAACTGGTTTAAAATCGTATCCCGTAGTGTCGGTAAGTTTCTTATTCGAATAAGCCAAAAGAGAAGCGGAAGCTTTAGCTGTTTCTCGACTCAGCGCGGGGCGACCTCCTTTAAAAAAGGCGATTATTTTTGCCATTCTCCAAGCTATACTAAGCATAAAGGGCTGCGCTTTAATCTTGGGAGCTGGTTTGCCGAGTAGTTTGGCTATACGTTCTAATAGATTCTTGTTGCTGAGATTTTCACTATTGAGTACAAAACGTTCGCCCCGAATAGCGCGATTGTTCATTAATAGTATCATGATTTTGGCCACATCTTCTACATCCACAATGCCCACAGTTCCCGGCGGATACACCTTGATCCCATTTTGAACCAGGTTAAAAATGGCTCCCGAAGCCTTTTTCCCGGGACCTACTCCCATAATAACCGATGGATTGACAATAACGGCATCCAATCCCTCCATGATACCTCGCCACACTTCCATTTCACTTTCATATTTCGAGCGCGCGTATTTCGCATGTTCTGCACCATCATCCCATTTACTCTGTTCGGAAATCAATTCACCCGCTTTTGGAGAACCAAGTGCAGCAATAGAACTGACATGTACTAGACGGACACCGTGCTCCAAACAAAGGTTGACTATATGTTTGGTACCCTCAATGTTGGTGTGTAACATGCTCGCCCAATCCTCTTTTTGATAGGATATTTTTGCGGCACAATGGTATACCTGTGTTACGCCGTTAAAGGCATCCGCTAAGGCAAAATAATCCGTGATATCAGCCGAAAACCAATCCACTAAAGAAGAAGAGCGCAAGAGCTCCGGAATTTCTGACTGTTCACGCTTGATGGCCAAGACAGCATTACCCTCATCGATTAAAAATTTAATCAATGTCGATCCCAAAAATCCTGTTCCTCCTGTTACTAGTATCACCTATATCAAATTGACGTTGAAATTGTGTCGCCCAAAGATAACCTATTGGTAACGGGATTGCAAGTGTAGGAAAGAGGAAACTTTTACTTTTGCTTTCTTACTTTATTGATGTTTTGCTTACTTTTGAAATATCAATGAATCCTTCGGGATTTTACCTTTTACTTTGTTAACATGTCTTTAGCTGATTTCTTTACACCTATCCTGACACAAGACTTTTGTTCTGGAGTGGACTTTTATAACTCGCAATTCGGAAAAATTATACAAGCCAATGACGGTTCTTTCCCTGATTTGGAAGACGTGGAAAAGAAGCCACATATAGTTTTACTAGGCGTCGAGGAAGACCGGGCATCGGTTCAGAACGGCGGCGCGAAGAAATCACCAAACGCGGTACGAAAACATTTCTATAACCTCTATCAGGGCGATTATGACGTGCGCATTGCGGATTTGGGAAACATTCAAGCCGGAGCGACCATACAGGATACGTATATCGCATTGAAAACGGTGGTGGAAGAGTTGGTGAAGCTGGACATATTACCGGTCATCATAGGCGGTGGTCAAGATCTTACTTATGCGCAATATACAGGTTATGAAGGATTAGAGCAACGCGTGGAAGTAGCTGTTGTGGATGCCCGATTTGATTTAGATCAAGATCATGTGGAGAATACGCCCCTAAACTCCAATACGTATCTTAATCATATTATATTGCATCAACCGGATTACTTGTTCAATCTAAGTAATCTGGCCTATCAAACCTATTTAGTAAGTAAGGAGTCCATTAACATGTATGATAAGCTGTTTTTCAGTACGATGCGAATTGGTATGATGGCGGGCCAACTTGACCAAGCAGAACCATTGATTCGTGCGGCGGATATGGTCAGTTTCGATATTGGCGCGATACGAGCATCCGAAGCTCCCGGCAACGCTAATGCAAATCCAAACGGGCTATATGGAGACGAGGCATGTCAATTAACGCGCTATGCAGGAATGTCAGATAAGTGTTCATCGATCGGTTTCTATGAGTACAATCCTACCTTTGATCCTATGGGGCACACAGGCAGTTTAGTAGCCCAAATGATATGGTGTTTTATTGACGGATATTATAGCCGTAAAAATGATACACCGGTTATTCCGAAATCGGCTTATATTATTTATCGTACGACATTAGAGAATGAGGATTACGAGTTGATCTTCGTCAAAAGTAAAAAATCGGACCGTTGGTGGATGCAAGTGCCCTATTTTGGGTCAAGGTCGGTCAATGAACGTTATTACTGGGTGCCTTGCCGCTACGAAGATTATCAGCAAGCAGTAGGTGGTGATATGCCTGACCTTTGGTGGAAAACCCATCAAAAATTGCAATAGCTAGCGATTTATGGATGTATTATCATTACTTACCATTGCGGTTTTATGCTGCATTATTTTAGGACTTCTTTGGCTGCAGGCCCAAAGGGTACCGAGAAATGTTCTGCAACGAGCCGAACAGGAAAAAAATATAGCCGTAATCGAATTAACCAAAGTGCAGGAAAGAGAGCGGATACTACGGCAAGGAAAGGAATTAGCGGAGCAGGCACTAGAATCCGAACGACGTGAACGGGCAGCTATCGAACGTACACTGGAAGGTACCAATGCGTATTTGCAAGCACAACAAGAGAAATACCAAAGTCAGCAGGAAGAAATGCAGCAATTGCGCAAGCAATTTCACTTGGAGTTTCAACACATGGCCAATGCGATCCTGGATGAAAAAACTCAGAAATTTACAGCCGTCAATCAACAACAATTGGATCAGATTCTCACACCGTTAAAAGAAAAAATCAAAACGTTTGAGGATAAGGTAGAGCGAACTTACCAACAAGAAGCCGCCGAGCGGAATGTATTGAAAGGAGTCGTGGAGCAGCTCATGCAGCAGAGTATGTTGATTAAAAACGAGGCGAACAATTTGACCAAAGCGTTGAAAGGCGATAATAAAAAACAGGGGTATTGGGGAGAGATTATCTTAGAGCGGGTATTGGAACGTTCCGGTTTGGTAAAAGATCAAGAATATAAACTACAAGCAATTTTTGAGGAAGACAATAGTCGGAAAATTCCTGACGCCGTTGTCCTACTCCCCGATGATAAACATTTGGTTATTGATTCTAAAGTGTCGTTAACGGCCTACGAACGTTGGGCGAATGAAGAAGACGAAACAGAACAGGCATCGTATTTGCGTCAACACGTACATTCGGTCGAGTCGCATATCCGGCAGCTATCAGCAAAAAATTACCACGATCTGTATGGTATCCATTCTCCAGATTTTGTGCTGTTGTTTATGCCGATAGAATCTGCCTTGAGTGTTGCAATCAAGGAAAAGCCAGACTTGTTTTCCGATGCCTGGGATAGACGGGTCGTTATTGTAGGGCCATCGACATTGTTGGCAACATTGCGAACGATTGCGAGTATATGGGTGCAAGAACGCCAAAACCGTAATGTCTTGGAGATCGCGAAAGAAGCAGGTTTACTATATGACAAGTTTGTCGGATTTTTGAACGATATGCAACAACTAGAAACCCATCTGCAACGTGCATCCGAAAAACATCAGGAAGCGATGCGAAAGTTGTCGGCTGGTACCGGAAATGTGATTAAGAAAGTAGAAAATTTGAAGCAGCTCGGAGCAAAAGCTAATAAGCAAATCGACCCAAAATATCTCGAGTAGAGAAGTCCTGTCAATACCCTGCGGCAACATCATCTCCACGCGGATCCGCGCCTGTCTGTAATTTTCCGTTAGGAAGGATGACAATACTTTCCATACGACCTATGGCTTGTCGTGGATAGAGCGTATAACCGTCTCGCTCTAAACTTTTACGGACAAGTTCGGCGATTGCCCTTTCTTCCACATCAATGCGATCGGGTTTCCATTGGTGATGAAAACGAGGTGCATTTACGGACTCTTGTGCACGCATGCCAAATTCCAAGACGTTAAGAATACCTTGAAACACGGATGTTATTATAGTTGATCCACCCGGTGTTCCAATGACCATCCTGAGCTGTCCATTTTGTTCGACAATGGTGGGAGTCATCGCACTCAACATCCTTTTTTGTGGTGCTATCGCGTTCGCTTTTCCTCCTAATAGACCATACAAATTAGGTGTTCCCGGTTTTACAGAAAAATCGTCCATTTCGTTGTTTAATAGGAATCCTGCGTTATCTATCCACACATAGGCGCCATAAGACCCGTTAATAGTAGTCGTCAATGAAACCGCATTCCCGTCTTTGTCAACAATGCTAAAGTGTGTGGTTTCTTCCGATTCATAACCGGGGAAAGATGATGCCTTAACGTCGGTACTGGGCGTTGCTTTGGCTAGATTTACTTGTGCCATCCGATCTTGATTTCGTTTTTTGTCTGTTAGATATTGTACCGGTACGTCGTAGAAATCGGGGTCGCCCAGATAGGAAGCCCGATCAGCGTATATACGCCGTTCAGCCTCTACTATTGCTCTTACTGTGCTATCAGATTGGAAGCCCCAAGCACGTAAAGGGTATTGCTCTACCGATTGTAATAACGCTAATAGGGCAATGCCACCACTAGAAGGGGGAGGCATGGAAATAATCTTGTAATCTTTATAAGTTCCCACAATGGGTTCTCGCCAAACGGCATGATAGTTCGCTAAATCAGCATGTGTTATAATACCGTTCCCACGTTTCATTTCTGCAACGATAAGATCAGCCGTTTCTCCTTTGTAAAAACCGTCTCGCCCTTGTTCTGCAATCCGTTTTAACGTGCTTGCCAGTTGTGTTTGTACAAAAATATCTCCGGTCTTCCATTCTTCATTCCGAATAATGGCGGCTCCATTTGGATTAAACTTTTTGAACCGTTCTTGGTAGTTGTTAAATTCTGTTGCTTGTTGGCTAGTGATGGGAAATCCATTTTCAGCGAGATCAATAGCTGGTTGGATGAGCTCTTTCCACGGCATGCTACCGTATTTTTTATGAGCCTGCTCCATGCCGGCAACAGAGCCGGGTACACCTGCCGCAAGCTGACCGTACAGGCTGAGGCCTGTAATGGGGTCTCCTTTTTTATCCAAATACATATCACGATGTGCCTGTTCGGGTGCTTTTTCGCGAAAATCAAGGGATGCAACATGACCATCCTTATCCCGGTATACCATAAAGCCGCCACCGCCAATATTCCCGGCATTTGGATAAACGACGGCGAGTGCAAATTGTACCGCAACGGCAGCATCAACAGCATGGCCTCCTTTTTTAAGAATGTCCACGCCAATCTGAGAAGCCAACGGGTGAGCCGTGACGACTGCAGCATGGTTAAATTCCTGTTCGGCTATTGTACGTGGTTTAACTTGTGCCTTCGTATGGTGACCTACTAAAAACAGGGTGACGGAAAAGATTGTATAAAGTAACTTCATGGAGACAAACCCGTTTATGATCTGTAAATATAGATTAAAAATATTTTTTTGTATAACTTAGTTGCCATGAAGAAAATCATTTCCACCTGTATATTTTGTGTTTGTTTCATCATACTCCATGCGCAGTCCGTTCGTGTATTATCGTATAACATACATCATGCTAACCCGCCGGCACATGGGAATAGAATTGATTTGCCCCGCATAGCGAAGGTTATTAAGGAATCTGACGCTGACGTAGTGGGTATACAGGAAGTGGATGTCCGTGTATCGCGTTCGCAAATGGTAGATCAGGCAAAAGAATTGGCGAACTTGACTGGGATGCATTATTTTTTCTCCAAAGGGATTAATTTAGAAGAAGGCGAATACGGCACATTAATCCTCTCCAAGCATAAAATCGTTGGTCATAAACGATATGATTTGCCCATGGTCGAAAAAAGTGAAAACAGATCGCTCGCGGTCGTCGATGTGGAGCTGCCTAGTGGTAAAGTCCTGTCCTTCGCGAATACGCATTTAGATTTAAAAACGAAAAATAAAATTGCGCAGGCAAGCTATATCAAAGAATTAGGTGCAAAAATAGAGAACCCCTTGATTCTTGTCGGGGATTTCAATGCGAAACCTACAGACGAGCCGATTAACATTTTGGAGGAGCAATTTATCCGAAATACAACGACCAATGGACCAACACATCCAAACACGGAGGCAAAAAATGAAATTGATTACATCATGGTTGGAAAACAGACAAAATTCAGCTGGAAGGCTTATAAAACAATTCCAGAAACGTACGCTTCTGATCATCTGCCGGTATTTGCCGAAATTGAGTTAACGCTACAATAATTTCTCATTATTCTTATGTCTGTCGGCGTCGCGGATAGATTTCTTTTCCAAGTTTTTTTGCAACGCATCGGTAAGGTCTATGCCGGTTTGGTTTGCAAGACAGATAAGCACAAATAACACATCGGCCATTTCATCGGCCAGATGAACCTCTTTATCTGATTTTTTAAACGATTGTTCGCCATATTGCCGAGCCATGATACGGGCCACTTCACCTACTTCTTCCATAAGCATGGCCGTATTCGTTAGCTCGTTAAAATAACGTACACCGGTACTGTTAATCCATTTATCGACAAGATCTTGCGCTTCTTTTATAGTCATACCTTTAAATATCATTATTCATTTGTATCTAAAATAATCGTTACTGGTCCATCGTTGCGCAAATCAATTTTCATATCTGCTCCAAAAACTCCCAGCTGTACTTGCTTGTCCAATAACGTCGATAAACGTTCACCGATGGCTTGGTACAAGGGTTCTGCTTTGCTGGGTTTTGCCGCGCGGATAAAAGAAGGTCGATTACCTTTCTTCGTCTGTGCGATTAACGTAAACTGCGATATCAGGAGAATATTGCCGCTAATATCTTGAACGGACTTGTTCATCAAGCCGGCGTTGTCCGAGAAAATGCGAAGATTGACTAATTTTTGAGCTAACCATTCTGCCTCTTTCTCGGTATCATCTTCTTCTACACCCAATAGTACCAATAACCCTTGTTGAATTGCTCCGGTACATACGCCATCTACTGTACACGAGGCTTGTGTAACCCGTTGTATAACTGCTCGCATGTCGCAAGATAAAAAAATTAAAACCGGATATTCAATCCAAACAAGAAATTTGTCTCCGCTTGCGGATAATACGCATTGCCGTAAAGTCGTGTTCCACTAGGGGTAATGCCCCCGTATGTATAACCGTGAGATTCATACTTTTCATTGAAAATATTGTGGATAGCTAAATTTGCGTCTATATTTTCAATACCTAACAAAGCGAAATTATAGCGTACACGCAGATTGTTTACAAAGAAAGGGTCTACGCTGCGGTCTGTCGATTGTGTATTGTCCAGATATTGCCTAGATACATATTTGCTGGCGACACTAAACTCCAGTGGACGTATAGGGGAATAGGAAAGTTCATTGGATAAGATAACGGAGGGAGAGAACGAGATGGTCGTAGAACGATAGTGCTGTTCTACCTGTGGTTCGTCCAATTCATTCCAGTCTTCGTCCATGACCGTAAGATATTCCGTGTAGTTTTTGATTTTGTTTTCGCTGAGGCCAGCTGTGGCTTTCCATCTAAACTGTTCCGATATCTGCCAGGCACCATCCAGCTCTAGCCCGATACGGTAGCTCTCGGGTACATTCTCGCGAATTGAACCGCCGACATCGTTGATTTCACCGGTCTTGATAAGCTGATCTTTATAAAACATACCATACACATTCGCCCCGATATTTAGGGATTCTCGCCTCAAGCGGTATCCGGTTTCAATATTGTGCATTCTTTCGGCTTTGGGTCGTGCATTGGGCGAAGACTCCACATAATCATCGCGGACTGGTTCTTTGTTGCCGAACGCGTAGGATACGTAGATATTCGTTGTTGGCGACAAGAGATACGTGGCGCCTATTTTCGGATTGAAAAAGTGATGTTTTACATTCACGTCCGCCAAATCTAAGTTGTGGTTATATCCTTCAAAGGTATAATCTACATAACGGTATTGTAAGTCTGTGTACAATCGCATTGCCCCAAAGGTAGCATTCCACTTACCATATATATTGATGTCGTTTTTCTCCGCATCGTTGAGGTAGTACTTGTCACCGAGTTTACTGTCCGAAGCGTACTGCGCCCAGATGACTTCCCCATAATGATCGCCCCGATATTGATTGGCACCTCCGCCGAAAATAAAGGTATGATTTTTATTTAAATCATGATTGATAGAGAAAACTGTCCCGTAGAAATGATTGTCCAGCCAACGACGACGAATAAGATCCGTGTTATTTATAATTGTACCACCGATCTCGATAGGGGCCAACCCGTAATCGCTAAATGGCTCTTCATCCTTATATTCTTCGTAGTAACCTGCGCCTCGTGTATAGTGCAAAGCCATGTTCAGTGTGGTCCGGTCAGATGCGAAATAATTGTAGTGGAGATGGTGGTGTGTCTGCGTATAGTTATCGGTTTGATTCTCGTAGGTAAAGCCGTTGTAGCGACGGTTATCCGCTAGCATTTCTTCCGGCACACCGTCCCAAGCCTGATAGGTTTTCTCTTTGCCAGAAAACACAGTGGCCTTCAAATGATGTTTCTGGCCATAATAGCCTGCGTCGAAATAGAAAGATTTCAAGTCGGAGGTAGCCCGGTCTATATACCCGTCGGAGCTAATCCGTGATAGTCGCGCATTAAATGCAAACTTATCTCGGATTAATCCTGAACCGACTTTAACCGTATTCTTCCATGTGTTGTAAGAGCCCGCGCTATTGTTGAGTTCCGCATATGGCATTTGTTCCAATGCATCCGACTGGATGTTTAGTGAGGCACCAAAAGCTCCGGCGCCATTAGTCGACGTACCTATACCACGCTGTATTTGGATGCTTTGGGAGCTCGATGCAAAGTCTGGTAAATTCACAAAAAATGAGCCCATACTTTCCGCGTCATTTAAAGGAATGCCATTTAGGGTGACATTGATCCGCTGATTATCGGAGCCCCGAATGGTCATGTTCGTATAACCTATTCCCGCACCGGCATCTGAACCGATAACCACAGAAGGGATTTGATCGAGTAAATAAGGGATATCCTGTGCCAAATTGCTCCGACGGATATCCTCCTTCGATAGATTTTTGTACGTTGTGGCTGCATTATCCCCTGCACGGGTAGCCATAACCTGTACTTCGTCTGCCATTCTCATTTCCAGATGTAATATTACGGTGATATCGTTCTGTTGATCAAGTGCAACACGTGTTTGATAGGGGGTGTATCCTATGTAACGAACATGTAAATTGGCTGATTCACCTGCTACCTCTGTAAAGGTGGCTATACCCTGTTGATCGCTGGTTTTTGTGTTTCCTTGAAAAACGACGGTTGCCCCCCGAAGAGGTTCGCGCTTTATGTCAAGTACACGCACGGTAAATGGAGTTTGTGTAAAAGCTACGATTACTCCGAAAAGCAGGACCATGGTCATTAATCCATGTTTTAACATAAAAAATAATTAAATGAAGTTAAACGTTCTATTGCCAGGGGTTAGCAACAGCTGATTATTTAACTAACCTTCCCTACGCCAGCATTATCTGGATCAGGTGCGTCTCACTTAATCGCGAGACTGGGTATAATCTCAGCCCGTCTTTGCGTTTATTGAAAAAACAAGGCACCCCTTTTCGATAGGTACAAAACTAAAGATTAATTTGGTATAATCAAATTATGGCTTCATTTTTGATTACATATAGATAACAAATTATTTCAATTAGTTAAATGAGGTATATTTCAGCAAGCATTGTGATTCCTGTAAAAGGGAGTTTCATGAGAAAGGGTGTCGTTGCTATGGATGAATATGGCGCGATCAAGGGTGTTTATGAGGAAACAGATCCAGCCGTATCGAATGTAAAAATAGAATTTTATGATGGTGTTTTAATACCCGGTTTTGTGAATACGCATTGCCATATCGAGCTGTCTCATATGCTTGGTAAAACGAAAAAAGGAACTGGACTGCCGCGCTTTTTGGCCGATGTTATGAAAAAGAGGGATATCAAAGAAAAAGATATTTTAGCAAAAATTCAAGCGGCCGATGAGATGATGTATAAAAACGGAATCCAGGCAGTGGGAGACCACGTTAATACGGAGTTGTCTGCGAAAACAAAAGCCGGTAGCCCAATCAAGTACCACACATTCGTCGAAATCATGGCGATGACCAAGGAAGATATCCAACCGCGCGTGGACAAAGCACGTGACATCGAGTTTTATTTTGACGCTAACCACACGTCCATTACACCACATGCGCCCTATTCGTGTTCAAAAGAGCTGTTTAAGGCATTTCGTAAATTGGTGAATGAAGATAATATTTTGAGCGTGCATAATCAAGAAAGTGATGAAGAGAATAAGCTTTATCGCTATAAACAGGGAGAGTTCCTCGATTTTTATAAGGAAATGGGACTAAATGCAGACGCATTCAAAGCACAGGCGAGAAATTCCATCCAATCCTATCTGACACACCTGCCGAAGAATAACCCGCTTATTTTGGTTCATAATACCTATATGTCGTTAAAGGATGTAGATTTTATTGAACGCTTAGGTAGAGATGTCTATTTCTGTATGTGTCCAAAATCCAACCTATTTATCGAAGGTAAATTGCCTAAAATACTCAATTTTATTCCCAATCAGAACCGCATGGTGATCGGGACAGACAGCCTGGCTTCGAACGATACGCTGGATATATTAGAGGAGCTGAAGGTGATTTCCTCACATTACAATCAATTGGATTTCTTACAAATTCTACCTTGGGCAACGATTAATGGTGCAGAAGCATTAGGTCTTGCTGACGAGTTGGGGTCTATCGAAGTTGGAAAAACACCAGGCCTAGTCCTGCTAGAGGGCATGAATAATCTGCGCCTGACAGAACGAGTTACACTGAAAAGAATAGTTTAGTTTTTTTCTATAAGAATTCGTGAATGCACCGCATTTTCTCTAAGTTTGACCGTGATGAAACATCTTCGTATTACAGTTACGGGCAAAGTACAGGGCGTATATTATCGAGCGACATGTAAAGCTGTTGCTGATCAGCTTGGGCTTAAGGGATTTGTCATGAACCAGCCCGATGGTTCTGTGTACATAGAGGCCGAAGGCAATGCCTTTGCGCTAGACGATTTGTTGGAATTCTGTCACGAGGGACCGGATGGCGCAGAGGTTTCGGAGGTGTCTGCTGTTGAAGAAGCCTTAAGGGGGTTTAAGAATTTTGTAGTCGTAAAAAAGAAAATATAACCGACGTGTCTTCTATCAAAAAATTTGTAAGTGATACGGTGATTTATGGTTTTACAACCATTGTTCCCCGTATGATCGGTTTTTTGATGACGCCGATTTATCTTCGCAAATTTAAAGATGCTGCGGTATATGGCGTCTATTCGAACCTCTACGCCTGGGTTTCTATGTGGAATGCTATTCTGGCATTTGGAATGGAAACCACGTATTTCCGGTTTTTGCAAAAAGTTGATTCCAAAGATAAGAATCGGGTCTTCAACAATAGCTTTGTCGTCACGTTGATTACCTCGTTGCTGTTGTTGGTATCTGTTTTTACGTTTATTAATCCCATAGCGACTTGGTTTGCGGGAGAAGGGGATGCCGCAGAATATGCCAACTATATCCAATATTTTGTATTTATTTTGGTAGCGGATGCGTTAGCAGTAGTACCTTTCGCTAAATTAAGGGCACAAGGACGACCTATCCGTTATAGCTACATCAAGTTTATCAATATCTTCATTACTGTTGTCGCAAACTTATTTTTTATCGTTTACCTATCTAACTGGACGAAATCGTCTACCTTTTGGGCTGCTTTTGCTTCGGGTTGGTTTCAGGAAGGATGGATTGGTTATGTTTTTATTTCCAATTTGTTAGCCAGTAGCATAACATTACTTTTGTTGATACCGGAAATGTTGACATTAAGGTTGCGTATCGACAGACCACTTATGAAAAGCATGCTGGCCTACAGTTTTCCTATTTTGATTGCCAACATATCGTTTATTATCAATGAGAACTTGGATAAGATGTTTTTTCCAAAATTATTACCTGGAGAATATGGAAAAACCGAACTTGGTATATACGGCGCTGTGAGCAAAATTGCTATTTTTCTAAACTTATTTATCACCGCTTTTCGTCTAGGTGCAGAGCCTTTCTTTTTTTCATACGCTAAAAATGAAAATGCCTCCCGTACGTATGCCAAAATTATGGAATACTTTGTGATGTTGATGGTCTTGGTCATGGTGGGTATTACGGTGAATTTGGCTTGGCTTAAGGACTTTATCAAAGGAAATGAACTCCAACCAGACATTTACTGGACAGGGTTAAAAGTCGTACCGTTCATACTGTTAAACTTTGTTTTATTAGGTATCTATATGAACCTGTCGGTGTGGTATAAATTGACCGATCAGACACGGTTTGCCTTATATATATCGTTGACCGGTGCGTTGGTGACGATCATCTTGAATTTTCTGCTGATCCCTATTTATTCTTATCCAGGTGCGGTTGCTACAACCACTGCGGCCTACTTGGTTATGATCGCATTGTCACTCTACTGGGGACAGAAATATTATCCGATACCCTACCATTTCCTTAAAATAGCACTTTATCTTGTGGGCGGATTAGCGGTTTCGCTTGCCAGCTTCTTTATTTTTGATAGCGACTTTTGGATAGGCAACGGATTGCTGTTGGTGTTCTGTATAATCATCATTTCTTTGGAAAAGAAGAATATAGAGCAAGTGCTGGCTCAGCGGAAAAAAAACTTGAAATAACGTAGCATTTAACGTGTGCATACCGTTTATCATGTTTATGAACATTTAATATCATTTCTAATAATTATTGACGTATGAAGAAAACCTTATTTTTAACTGGGCTGTTGCTTTTTGTTTTTTCATTGCTTGGCCAAGCGCAATCCAGGCGAGAAAGAATTATGGAGAAAAAAAACCACATTATGATCGATCCGTTGACCTTAATTGCCGCACCGGCTATTAATATGTCATACGAGCGGGTTATTACCGAAGAATTTGGTCTGGGTGTACACGGTTTGTTTGGTGTAGGTGATACCGACGATTACGGAGATTGGATAGATCATGTTGTGCAAATTTCTCCTTTTGCAAAGGTATTTTTGGCAGGTTCACATGGAGCGGGCTTTTTTATGGAGGCTTTCGTGCCGATTACAAGTGAGAAAGGGTATTTTGGAACGTATGATACGGAACGTGGAAATTACATAGAAACCGCGAGAAGAAATACATCGGTAGGTCTGGGCGTAGGATTAGGCGGTAAGTGGCTGTTAAAAAGAAGCTTAATGTTGGAAGTTGGTGGCGGACTGGGACGTAAACTGATCAATAAAGATCAAGGTCAGGAATCATTGACTGGAAAATGGATGATTGGGTTGGGGTACGCATTTTAAGCGGCCCTATATCACCACATCTTCTGTAAACCTTTCCTTTATTTCTTCCAATACCTCGAGGATTTCGTTGTGATTTCCTAGTCCTACCAATTTTGTACGATATTCCTTGAAATTGGGTATACCCTTAAAATAATTAGCGTAATGACGACGCATTTCAAAGATGCCGGTTTTATCTCCCTTCCATTCAATGGATTTAATGAGATGGGTTTTGCATACGTCCACGCGTTCGTCGATACTCGGACCAGCTAATCGCTCTCCTGTTTCAAAGAAGTGCTTGATTTCTCGAAATATCCAAGGATATCCGATGGATGCACGGCCAATCATAATGCCGTCTACCTCATATTCCATGCGCCACGCAGCGGCTTTTTCCACCGAGTCGACGTCGCCGTTCCCAAAAATAGGGATGTGAATACGCGGGTTGCGTTTTACATCCCGTATCATATCCCAATCGGCCTGACCTTTATACATCTGTGCCCTTGTACGTCCGTGGATGGCTAATGCCTTGATCCCCACGTCTTGCAGACGTTCCGCTACTTCATACACATTTTTCGTGTTATCATCCCACCCCAGACGGGTCTTTACGGTTACCGGCAGAGGAGTCGCATCCACCACAGCTTTGGTCATGGCTACCATTTTATCGATATCCTGCAAAAGACTGGCGCCTGCACCGCGGCAAGCAACGTTTTTTACCGGGCAGCCGTAGTTGATGTCTATTAAATCCGGGTGAGCTAGTGTGCATATCTCGGCGGACTGCCGCATACTTTCGATATCCGAACCAAATATCTGTATACCAATAGGCCGTTCGTATTCAAAAATATCAAGCTTTTGCTTCGATTTCGCGGCGTCACGAATCAACCCCTCTGAAGAAATAAACTCCGTATACATCATATCTACCCCGTTTTGTTTACATACGTAACGAAACGGGGGATCACTGACATCCTCCATTGGAGCCAGTAATAACGGGAATTTACCTAAATCAATATGTGCGCCGATCTTAACAGCCATTGTGTATACTTTTTTGCAAAGTTACGGAAAAAATCTTCTACCCCATTTTCTTCACGTAAAAGAGGCAAGATTATACTAACTTTACACCGAAGTAAGAAATTTATTGAATGTATCTATTGCGGCATATTTTTTTGAGTAGCATACTGTGTTTAATGATGAGCTTGGCTTGGGCGAACAATGTACAACAGGATAAAATTGATACCTTTGATTATGTATTTCCGCCGGCAGATCGCCCTAATAAACTCGTTGAAGAATTATTCTCCGACGTGGAGCAGCGTAGCATACATTTAATCGCCGCTTTGGATTACATCGCCTCTAAAAAAGGATCAGGCGATGATGGGTTGCCCCATGGGCAAGGTGAAACAAAAACCGAGCGCCCTATATGGGTATTGCTCGTTGTGTTTTTACTGTTTTTCGCTGTTGCTATTGTGCGTCTCGCTTTTCCGGCAGATTTTAGTATGATTGTACAGGCTTATTATGACGAGCGAACCCTGCAACAGGTCAGCAAAGAAGACAACATGCTAACGTCGTGGCCCTATATATTCCTCTATCTTATTTTTAGTCTGGCGTTGGGGCTTTTTATTGTCCTTATGCAATCATCCTTTGTGCGTTTGGATATACTTAGCTGGGAGAACTACGTGCGTACAGCCTTTTTTGTTGCGCTCTTATTTATTGTTAAGATCCTCTTAATCCGATTTATTTCGTTTGTATTTGAAATAGATCGATCTGTGCGTGAGTATGTAACGATTCTTTATTTGGTTTATTTCAACAGTATGCTTTTTTTGATGCCTTTTCTTTTGGTAGCAATATTCGTCCCTATAGCTTACTTTAAGATTCTGTTAATTTTGTTTACGGTATCGGTATCTATCTTGTTTATATATAGGTTTTTAAGGACGGCCTTCCGGCTATTCGGAAATCTGAAGTTTTCAATTTTTTATTTAATTCTGTATCTTTGCGCACTTGAAGTCGCACCGATTTTAATATTGGTTAGAACATTGAGCAATTAAAAAAATTGAATATGCAAGTAGATGAAGCAAGAGCCAAGAAGGTAAAAAGTATATTAGTTACCTTGCCTAAACCTGAAAATGATAAGTCTCCGTATTTTGCGTTAGCTGAAAAATATAACTTAAAATTAGACTTTCGAGGGTTCATTCATGTCGAAGGAGTACCGGCTAGGGAAGTGCGTAAGGATAAGATTAATTTTACAGATTTTACAGCAGTTATCTTTACCAGTAAAAATGCGGTTGATCACTTTTTTCGGGTATGTGAGGAAATGCGGTTTGAGGTAACATCAGACATGAAATATTTCTGTATCTCCGAGGCCATTGCACTTTATTTGCAAAAGTATATTCAATATCGTAAGCGTAAAATTTTCTTTGGTAAACAATCTGCTAAAGACTTAGAAGAAGTGCTTACGAAGCATAGCAAAGAAAAATTTCTTTTCCCTTGTTCCGATGTTGCCAATGAAGATACACAAAAATGGCTACAAGATAACGGGTATGACTTTACTCCCGCCGTGCTATTCCGCACCGTAATCAGCGATATCCAGGATTTGGAAAATGTATTCTATGATGTTATCGTTTTCTTCAGCCCCTCGAGCGTGCAGTCGTTGTTTGAGAATTTTCCAGATTTCAAACAAAAAGACACTCGAATAGCTGCATTTGGAGCTACAACCCAGCAAGAATTGCTTAATCATGATTTAGTTTTGGATATACCAGCCCCTACACCCGAAGCACCAAGTATGACCATGGCGGTAGAGCAATACATCAAACAGGTGAATAAATAAGAGGAAATATGGCGCTTACCGTTTCTTATTTAGAATATTCTATTTAATTTGCGTGGATATGGATCCGATAAATTTAAATTATCGTATCGTTATTTAAGAGCAATATTTTTTTAAGTTTGTAAATAGTTGTTAAGCGTAAGAACTTGTGAAACTAAAACCAGTAAATAGTATATCAGGAATATCTCCAAAGGACTTTGTTCGAGATTATCTCAACAAGGGGCAGCCGGTTATCATTAAAGACTTTATTAGTAAAGAAAGTCCGTGCTGGAACAAATGGAGTTACGACTATTTCAAGGAAATAGCGGGTAATGAACAAGTAGATATATACGGACGTGAGGAAGAGTCCCAAAACCATGCCGCTAGTCCGCCTGTTGGAAGAATGAGTTTTGGTGAGTATCTTGATAAAATAAGTAAAGAGCCAACAGAGCTTCGTTTGTTTCTTTTCAATTTGATGAAGATTAGACCAGAGTTGAAAAAAGACGTGATTTATAATGACGTTACAGGAGGTAAGGTGTTGCAATGGTTGCCTTATATGTTTTTCGGAGGAGAAGGTTCGGCCACCCGAAATCACTTCGATATTGACATGTCGCACGTTTTCATTTCGCAGTTTCAAGGAGCCAAACGGATTTGGGTTTTTCCGAATAATCAGTCCGATTTGATGTATAAGCTGCCTTATAACTTTCACAGCATCGCTAATTTGAAAACAAGTAGCCAAGAAGAGTTTCCAGCGTTAAAGCTGCTAGAAGGTTATGAAGCTGTGATACGCGCTGGAGATACGCTCTATATGCCAGCAGGCTGGTGGCATTATATACAATATGAAACAGAAGGATATTCCATATCGGTGCGGGCACTGGCCAATTCTCTTAGCGAAAAAATAAAAGGGGCTAGAAACCTGTTTGTGACGCGCTACTTTGATGATACGATGCGAAAAGTGTTCAAGGGGAAATGGCTTGATTATAAGATCAAAACGGCTCGACTACGGGCGGACAAAGCAATGCGTAAACAGCAAAAGAAATAAAAAATAGGGGTGTATATATCCCCCTATTGTATTTTTTCTACGAATTCTTTTATCGCTTTGCTTGGATTTTTGGTCTTCATGAAATTTTCACCGATCAAAAAACCCTGGAAACCTGCTTTTCTTAACGCTTTAATAGTCTCTGGGTTCGATATACCGCTTTCTGACACCTTGATGAACCTATCCGGGATTTTATTAACCAAATCATAGGAATGATTTAAGTCTACTTCGAAATCTTTTAGATTGCGATTGTTCACGCCGATAGCATCGATGCTATCAAAGAGACTACGTTGTAGCTCTTCCTCGTTATGTACCTCTAAAAGTACGTTCAGCCCGAGTGATTTTGCATACGCTGAATACGTTTCTATTTCTTTGTTATCCAAACAGGCGGCAATCAAGAGGATAATATCAGCCCCGTAAGCTTTGGCTTCGGCTATTTGATACGTATCAACTATAAATTCCTTGCGTAGCAAGGGGATAGTCAATGCTTCCCGCGCCACGCGCATATCTGCCAGCGAACCTTGGAAAAAATCCGCATCTGTCAAGACCGATACCGCGGAAGCACCGGCTTCCTGATATCCTTTGACCACCTCCTCCACCGTTGACGTTCCGTTGATGAGCCCCTTCGATGGTGAAGCCCGTTTATATTCTGCGATGATACCCGTCCGTTCCGGGTGCAACATGGAGTCTTTAAGCGAATAACAAGTCCTGCTGAAAAGTGGATAATGCTCCAGTTCTTCCAATGAAACTTGCTTTTTCGCTTCTGCTACCTCTACTTTTTTTCGTTCGATTATTTTATCTAGTATAGTCATTTCCGATCCAATTTTCCATTAATTTCTTTCCATTCGTTGTCAATATCGATTCCGGATGAAATTGTACACTGCACACATCATATTCTGTATGTCGTAAGGCCATAATAACACCATCAGGATCTTGTGCCGTTACACGAAGGCAGCTTGGGATATTTTCTTTTGATACTGCCCAGGAATGATACCGCCCAATTTTAGAATCCTTCGGAAAATCTTGGAAGAGCTTCTCCTTTTCGTCGGTGACTATAATATCGGTCGCCACACCATGTAAGGGTTTTGGCATATTGTACAGTGTACCTCCGAATACCTCTGCAATTGCCTGTTGACCCAGGCATATCCCAAAGATGCGTTTAGAGGGGGCATACCGACGGATCACATCCAATAGTAGTCCTGCCTCCTCTGGTATTCCAGGTCCGGGCGATAACAATATATTGCTAAAAGGTTCGACATCGTCCAATGCAAACTTATCATTTCTCCACACGATATAATCTTGTCCTAACTCCTGTAATAAATGTACGAGGTTATAAGTGAAAGAGTCGTAATTATCGATTACTAAAATTTTGTTGTTATTCATATCTAAATAATAGTCTTCTAATGACCTATTTTATGGTGTATTATAGCGTTTCTGCAATTTCTAATGCACGCCGTAATGCCGCGATTTTGTTATTGACTTCCTGTAGCTCCTTTTCAGCATCCGAATCCAGAACGATCCCGGCACCCGCTTGGTAATGCAATACATTCTGCTTACTAAGAAAGGAGCGAATCATGATGGCGTGGTTGAAATCACCGTTGAAACCCATATAGCCAATAGCCCCGGAATAGAACGAACGCTGTAAACCTTCGTATCGGTCAATCAGTGTGAGCGCTTTGTGTTTTGGAGCACCTGATAATGTGCCGGCTGGGAAGGTGTCGCCTACGACATCAAAAGGATTGGAAGCTGGGTTTAGTTTGCCGGATACTTTGGATACTAAATGAATAATATGAGAATAATATTGCGCTTCTTTATACGATTTTACTTTTACGTTGCTGCAATGCCGACTCAAATCGTTACGAGCTAAGTCAACTAACATCACATGTTCTGCAGATTCCTTCGGGTCATTTTTTAATTCTTCTGCGATCTTTTCGTCTTTTTCCATGTCGCCGGTACGCTTAAACGTCCCAGCAATGGGGTATATGGTCGCTTCCTCCTTTTTGATTGTCAATTGCGCTTCTGGCGATGAACCGAACAACTTGAAATCGCCGTAGTCGAAATAGAAAAGGTAAGGTGAAGGGTTGACGGAACGCAGTGCGCGGTACACATTGAACTCGTCGCCTGAAAAAGGCGTGGAGAATGCCCGTGATGGCACGATTTGAAAAACATCTCCACGCTGTATATGATGTTTCATCTTGTCGACTAAGCTCCTGAAGTCCTCATCGGTCATGTTAGAAGCCTCTCCACCCTGACGTTTAAAATGATATTCGGGGAAGTTTTTATTCTGTATTAAATATTCCAACCTATCTAGATTAGAAGATTCGTCGGTCAGCAGATTCTCAAATATATAAAGCTGATTCCTAAAATGATCTATCGCGATAACATAGCGATACACATGGTACTGCATGTAGGGGATTTCACGTGCCGGATGTTTGTCTACGGTTAATGCGATATCTTCGAAGTGCTCCACAGCGTCAAACGTAAAGTATCCGAACAATCCGGACGAGATCACGTTCACATCTTCCATTTCTTGTTGCGAAAAGAGTTGGCGGAAAGCGGAAACTTCCTCGCGCAGATTGATTTCGTGTGCTGGTTTATTGAGAACTTTCCCGTTAGGTTCTAGGATACGTAGATGTTCGTCATTAAGGGTGATGCCTGCAATCGGCTCGCAGCAGATATAGCTGATATTATTGTCGCGACTATGGTATTCCGAACTCTCCAATAATAGGCTGTTGGGAAAGGTATCCCGTAGGCGGAGATAGATGCTCACTGGCGTTGTTGTGTCGGCCAGTATCTTTCTGTAATTTGTTTTCAGTGTATATTTCATCATTTCCCTGATTTTTCTTTCCCTTTTTCCAAAGGAACGTAATTTAACTAAAAAAGCCCGACGATTAATCGTCGGGCTTACTTTCAAAATGGTTTTGGTTGATTATGAATATTCTCAGTTACATACAAAACGCATTCCCGACGCTACTTGCTTCGAGCCACCACCAATTTGTATGTAATTTTTTCATGATCATTTGTGTAGCGCAAATTTATGAATATTTTTTATTTAGCAAACTTTTTTTGATAAAAAAATAAAAAATAACGATTAATCTTAATCATTTAACAAATCTGGACGACGGTCTTCGGTGCGTTTCAGTTGTTGTTCGTGTCGCCAAGCGGCAATTTTCGCTTCGTGGCCACTCAGCAGAACTGCTGGAACACGATGGCCACGCCATTCGGCAGGCCTGGTGTATATGGGCGCATCCAGTAGTCCATCCTGAAAAGAATCGGACAATGCGGAAGTTTCATCGGACAGTACGCCCGGTATTAAACGAACGACCGCATCAACCACAATGGCTGCGGGTAGTTCTCCTCCCGACAACACATAGTCTCCAATGGAAATCTCTCTGGTTACGAATACGTCACGGATACGCTGATCAATTCCCTTATAGTGTCCACAAAGGATAATGACATTCTCGACTGACGACAGTGCGTTGGCTATTTCTTGGCTTAGCGTTTCCCCATCCGGTGTCATGTAGATTACTTCATCATATGACCGCTCTGCCTGTAATTTTTCGATACAGGCCGCAAACGGTTCGATCTGCATCACCATACCTGAGCCCCCTCCATAGGGGTAGTCGTCTACCGATTTATGCTTGTTTGTTGCATAATCGCGTAGGTTATGAACATGGATTTCGACCAAACCCTTATGTTGAGCACGTTGTAAAATAGAATGTGCAAAAGGACTCTCCAATAAACCTGGTAATACAGTGATGATATCAAAGCGCATGGTACAAAGATAGATTTTTATGCGTATTTAACTGTGTATTTCGATGTAGCTTTTTTCTGACAAAATATAATATTATTCGACCTATTCTGGAGGATCGAATCCGTTTTTGGTTTATTAGTTTTGTTGTTTATATTTTTTGTTTTTTCGTATTTTCAAAATAAAATTTTGAGTTTTATTAATTGTATAATCTTATTATTTTGCTGTGTTTTGTTTCCTGTTTTGTATTCTTTCCGTCGTTTTATTGATGTGATATCAGTGTTTGTGTTAGTTTTTTTGAAAAGTTGCAAGAACAAAGTTATTTTTTTATGTTTGCATAGTTTAACAATTTTTAACAGTTGTAGCGTGGTGTGAATGCGTTTTCTGTTAATGGGAGATATAGAAAAATTGATTGACTAAACAAACAACAACACAGATGAAACGGACTTTATTAACTTCTTCATTGCATTTTCTTTGTTAGGGCGGTAACTTTTTCGCATGCGCATAAACTGCGTACGATAGAGGTTTAAAATCACTTGACTGGGTTTACTTTAACTTGTGCGTTATCACATAGTAACGCGGTGCTGAAGTGACATTGCAACAACCTTGCCTATATGTCAGTGGTTTCTGGAACAACACATAAGCAATAATCAAATTTAAAAACTAAACAAACACAACATGAAACAAAAATTACTCAGTTTATTTTTTGTGCTGACGTGCCTAATAGGGGTGTCGTTTGCACAAAGTCGACAGGTGAGTGGGCGTGTGACGTCGACAAGTGATGGAAATCCGCTAGCTGGGGTATCTGTAGCAATTGTGGGAACGTCTACGGCGGCACAGACAGATGGTTCTGGCAATTATTCCATTCAAGTTTCCGGAGACAATGCAACCCTGGCATTTTCCTATTTAGGGTATGCCAATCAACGCATAGAAGTCGGTACACGTTCAGTAGTAAATGTCCAGTTGGTCAGTGACGCCGAAATGCTGGAAGAAGTTCTTGTCCAAGTTCCTTACGGAACAATAAAAAAGACGGCTTTTACCGGGTCTGAATCTACCATTTCTTCAGAGACTTTTGAAAAGCAACAGGTTGCCTCTTTTACAAAGGCTTTGGAAGGTACGGTGGCAGGTCTTCAGGCGACAAACGGTGGTGGTGCTCCCGGTACAAACGCAGATATCCGCATCCGTGGTATAGGATCAGTGAATGCCAATTCGTCGCCGTTATATGTAATCGATGGAGTGCCATATACCGGCTCGCAGGTGTCTATCTCGACAGACGATATTGAAAGTACGACGGTTTTAAAAGATGCTGCGGCAACAGCACTGTACGGTTCCCGTGCAGCAAACGGAGTTGTAATGATTACAACAAAAAGAGGTCGTGCAAACGAATCTAAGCTAAATTTTACTGCGAGATTAGGCTTTTTGAATCGCGCGATTCCCGAATATGATCGTGTAAACATCCCACAATATTATGAAGGAATGTGGCATGCCACACGTAACCGATTAGTCAGAGCTTCCGATAATGCAGACTTGCCGATTGAGGAAGTTAATGAAATGGCTTCTGCCGGTTTGATTCCTGGGTTAGTTTATAATGTTACCGATCAACCTAATAATCAGGTTGTACTACCTAATGGACAGTTTAATCCGAATGCGAAGATCCTTTATCAAGATGATTGGCAAGACGTGCTTTTTAGAACACCTTTTAGACAAGATTATAACTTAAATTATTCGGGAGGTTCCGAAAAATCCTCACATTATGTATCATTTGGTTATCTAAATGAGCCGGGATTTGTGAAGTTTTCCGATTACGAGCGTTTCAATGCACGTGCTAATATCAATAGCAATATTACGAATTGGTTAACGGGTGGCATGAACTTGGATGGTGCGTTGGGCTATCAGGATAATGTATGGTCTAGAGGTGGTACACAAACAACGAATCCTTTCTATTATACACGTGTAATGGGGCCTATATATCCGGTATGGCAGCGTGATGCAGAGGGGAATTTTGTCCCAGATCCGGTAACGGGGGCTGATCGCACGTTGGATTGGGGCTTAGCTGAACAGATGGGCGCTAGGCCTTATGCTGGAAACTCTAATTTATTAGGCTCGCTCGATTTGGATGATAGAAGTGCGAAAATTGGAAATGTAAATTTCAACACTTTTTTAGAGGCTAGCTTTTTAAATGATTTTACATTTAGAACGACATTAGGGGGAAACTATTTTAATAGATATGGGACCTCTTTTCAAAACTCAGAGTTTGGTGATGCACAAAATGTAAAAGGACGTTCGACAAAAATGCAAAACAGACAGTTTTCTTTTACGTTTAACCAAGTTTTAACTTACGATAAAACGTTCAACGACGACCATAACATCAACGTGATGGTAGGACACGAAAATTATCGTCTGGAAAGTAATTTTTTATTAGCAACCCGTAGTGGCTTCCCATTCCCGGGTAATAATGAGCTTGCTCCCGCTTCTGTGCTGGAAGATGCGACTTCGTATGAAAATTACCATCGTATCGAAAGTTACTTTAGTCGTGTAAACTATACTTTCACCGATAAATATTTGTTGTCTGCTAGTTTTCGAAGAGACGGTACCTCTCGTTTTTATCCTGGAATAGACGGTAAAGGAAGCAATCAGTGGGGTAACTTTTTCTCTGTCGGAGCGGGTTGGCGACTTAGTGAAGAAGCTTTTTTAAAGGATGTAAGTTGGATTAATGAATTGAAGTTGCGCGCAAGTTACGGCGAACAGGGCAACGAGGGAGTGGTACAAGCACGGACGAGTGACGAAGTGGAAAGCAATGGCGAACACCCTACCAGTACAGACATTGACAATTTTTATGGTTGGCAGAGTTTGTATGCCCTAGGATGGAATAACGTTGGAAGACCAGGAGCGATTATCTCCACGTTGGAAAATCACACACTGAGTTGGGAGAAGAATAGAGCGGTGAATGTAGGGCTGGATTTCACATTTTTCAATAGAAAAATTGATGGTACCATTGAATGGTATAACAGAGAGTCTTCCAATTTACTGTTTCAGGTGCCTATCGCCATGTCGACCGGTATGACTTCTATTTGGAGAAATATCGGTACAATGTATAATCGTGGTATTGACATTCAAATAGGATATAATGCCGTGCGAACAATGGATTTTGACTGGAGAATTGATCTAAACCTGAGTCACTATAAGAACAAAATCACGAAACTTCCTGAAGCCAATAGAGAAGATGGAATTATCTCAGGTACCAAGCGATTGATAGAGGGGGAAGACCTGTATCAATTCTGGTTAAGAGATTATGCCGGGGTTAATCCGGATAACGGTGACGCATTATGGTATGTTGACGAAGTAGACGCAGACGGAAATGTGACCGGACGTACAACTACAAATAATGTGAACAATGCTACTTTTTATTACCATGGTTCTGCTATTCCGGATGCGGTTGGTGGTCTGACTAACTCTTTTAGGTTCAAGCAATTTGATTTATCTGTTTTATTGACCTACCAGTTTGGAGGTAAATTCTACGATGGAAACTATGCTGCACTAATGCACATGGGTAGTTATGGTACGCACTGGCATACGGATATCTTGAATGCTTGGAAGGAACCGGGAGACATCACAGATGTACCACGCCTTCAAAACGCCATTGCTGGAGCGAACGCCGGAAACTCGCAATCGTCGCGTTTCTTGTTTGATGCATCATACATGAATATTAAGAACATTACATTAGGTTATCGTTTTGACAAAGCTGTGGTGTCGAGAATGGGACTTTCTGGACTTCGCTTATTCGCAAATGTGGATAATGCAGCTATCTTCACGAAGAGAAAAGGAATGGATCCTACACGTGCTTTCACGGGCACTGCGGACTATACTTATCCGGCGATGCGTAATTTCACTTTTGGTGTAACTATAGGACTATAATAGCAATTAAGATGAATACAATATATAGAAAATTAGCGGTAGGCGTATTAGCCTTTTCCATGTTAACAATAAGCTGTAAGAAAGACTATCTGGTTACTAACCCGACAGCGAGCGTGGGTGAAGAAGATGTCTTTCAAAATACGGAAGGCGCAATGGTAGCTTTGGATGGTACGATACGCACCATGTATAGTTCACTGACTAATCATGGCAATTTTGGACAAAAAGCCTACGATTTAGTTGCGGACTTGATGGGGGAAGATATGGTGGTACATACACAAGGATACAATTGGTTTAATAGTGATTACAATTATTCAATTTTTAGTAATGCGCGACCAGAGCAAAGACCGGATCGTACTTGGCGTTATTATTATCGTATCATTAATAACGTCAATCGTATTTTGGTTCGATTGCCAGAGATAGAAGGAACTGACGAGGAAAAAGCGTATTTGGAAGGTCAGTCTCTGGCTTTGCGAGCACATTCATACTTTTATTTGGTAACGTTCTTCGGCCAAAATACGGAAAGTTCGCCAGGTGTACCGATATATTTGGAACCAACGCAAGATGGAAACCCAAGAAGTACTGTGGGACAAGTCTATGATCAAATTTATACTGATTTGACCAGAGCGGAATCTTTACTGGGCAGTAGTCGTGAACATATTTCACATGTTAACCAAGCGGTCGTACAAGGTATATTTGCCCGTGTAGCACTGCAAAGAGGTGATTACCCAAAAGCATTGGAGATGGCAGATAAAGCCATTACAAGTAGCGGGTTAAGTTTATATAGCACTACGCAGTATACAGCCGCTGGCTTCAATACCGTTGGCGCGGCAGAATGGATGTGGGGCGGAGAGGTTAATGTGGAGCAGGCGACTATTTTTGCGTCTTTCTATTCGCACATGGATAACAGACCGGCGACCGGTGGTTACGCGGCATTAGGAGGACAAAAGAAAATTACAAAGGCATTATACGATAAAATTGCAGATGACGATGTCAGAAAGACCTTATTCCAGGGCACGCCGAATACCAGTATGCCAATTTATGCGCAACAAAAATTCCAACTGAGAACGCCGGGAAATTGGGCTTCAGACTACCTCTTTATGCGCTTAGCAGAAATGTACTTAATTAAAGCAGAGGCCCAAGCGCGTCAGTCTGGACAGGCAAATGCAGCGATACAAACTTTAGAAGAACTCGTGAAAACTCGTTACGCTGATTATAGCGCTTCGGGTTTAAGCGGAAATGTGTTGATTGATGAAATTTTATTGCAACGTAAAATTGAACTCTGGGGTGAAGGTTTTGGTATATTAGATATTAGACGTTTAGGCAAGGGGCTTAACCGTCCTACTGGCCCTGGTAACCATGGTGGTAATAATCTAAACGGTAATGGAGAAAATAACTTTAGTCATGATGTGACAACTTTACCGGCAGAATCGAATAAATGGTTGTTCGCTATTCCGCAAGATGAAATAAATGCGAACGAATCGTTGTCTTCAGCAGATCAAAACCCTAGCTAAGGATTATTTGGTGTACGTATAGTAGTTTTATCTTAAGAGAAACCGCACCAGCATTCGTGCTGATGCGGTTCCTTTGTTTAAGACATCATATGGAAGCCGATACTTTTCCAATTCTAGGATAGCTCCAATCATGTTACATTTTTAGGCTGTTGGAAAAATAATTTAATGACAAAAGCACTTGTTAAAACCTTACAGTGCAGATGTTTTCCTTTCTTTTGTAGAAAAAAACTTAAATCATTTTATTTTTTATAAAATGTCCTATATTTGTAATATTTAACAATTTTTAACAAAAGGCAGTTTGTTATCATATTTAGCGGAGAGAAGATTATTGCTTGTGAACTTACAGCTAAAAAGAATGTGATTAGAGGTTTCGCACATTTCTATTTTTGAAAATTCTATTTGTTCAGGCGGCGTTGAAGAAACTATAACAAAACAATTTTTTACTAAACAAACACAAACATGAAACAAAAATTACTCAGTTTAATTTTTGTGCTAGCATGCCTAGTAGGGGTATCGTTTGCACAAAATCGACAAGTGAGTGGTCGTGTGACATCGGCTAGTGATGGATCTCCGATTGCAGGGGTGTCTGTTGCAGTTGTTGGAACATCAAACGCTACTCAAACAGACGGTTCTGGAAATTATTCCATCCAAGTAACCGGGAACGATGCCACTTTAGCATTTTCTTATATCGGCTTTGATAGCCAACGTGTGGCAGTGGGTAGCCGTGCAGTTGTAAATGTACAACTGGCTGGCGGCGGCGAGGCTTTAGAAGAAGTGGTGGTGACGGCTATGGGTATAACGAGAGAGAAGCGTGCGCTAGCTACGGCTACACAAGAGGTAAAAGGAGATGCATTAACCCAAGCGGCGAACAGCAATTTAGCAACTGCCATTCAAGGTAAGGTTTCAGGTGTGGAAGTGACACCATCTTCGGGTATGCCGGGTGCCTCTGCAAAGATTACAATTCGTGGTTCCCGTTCTTTTACAGGAGATAATACGCCTTTATATGTGATAGATGGTATGCCAATAGCTTCTACGGCAGATGTTTCAACAGGCGACGGAGTAACAGGGTCTGACTACTCGGCAAGAGGGCTAGACATAGATCCGAATGATATTGAGAGCATTAATATCCTAAAAGGTCAGGCAGCATCTGCTTTATATGGTATGCGTGCATCGAATGGTGCGATTATCATTACCACTAAAAGCGGAAAAAACGCACCAAAAGGTCGGGCTCAAATAACCTATAATTCAAATGTATCCTTTGATAAAATATCCGTATTGCCTGATTTTCAGAAGACTTACGCGCAAGGAATTCAAGATAGAACTACAAATTGGGTGCCTACCTTTGACCCGACATCCTCAACTGTCTGGGGGCCTCGCATAGATCAATTGCACCTAAATCCTTCGCACGGTGGCGAGACGGATAACGATTACACACAAGAATACGGTAGACAACCAGGCAAATACTATGTGCCGCAGCGAGCTGCAGCTGGATTAGATCCTTGGGCTACACCACAGGCATACGACAATGCAAAGGAATTTTTTAATGTGGGGAATACGTATAACAACTCATTAAACGTAATACAAGGTCTTGAAAGAGGACATTATTCTATGTCTTTGGGGTCGACAAATTCACGTGGTATTGTGCCGTCTACGGGCTTAGATCGGTACAATGCAAAACTTGCAACACAGCTTAATCTTTCGGACAAATGGACGACTGGTTTTACCGGAAACTATGTGAACTCTAGCATTTCTAAACAGACAAGTGCGAACGATGGTATTATTGCGACGATTTTCGGCGCACCGGCTTCCTACGATCTGAAAGGTATTCCAAATCACATTGAGAACAATCCTTATTCACAAAACAACTACAGGGGAGGTTCTTTTGATAACCCTTATTGGGCTACTCAGCACAACAGTTTTACAGAGAAAACACAGCGTTTTTTTGGTAATGGTTTTGCGCAGTATGCTACAGAATTGGCAAGCAACCAGAAATTAACCTTAAAATATCAACTTGGGGTAGATTCTTATACGTCTAACTATTCTGATCTATGGGGGTTTGGTAAGGGAGGTACACCTAGGGGTCAAGTGGAAAACTACCACTATTCCGTTACCGAGTTAAACTCATTAGCCACGGCAGCTTACAACTGGAAAATAAACGAAGACTTGGTCTTTGACGCCTTGGTCGGTAATGAGATTGTGGATAGGAACCGCCGTTATGACTATGGTTTTGGATCCGGGTTTAACTTCTCGGGTTGGAATCATATGAATAATGCAACTACCTATACAGCAGAGCAGGATCTAAGACACACGCGTACGTTCGGATTGTTCGGGAACTTGAACTTAGCGTATAGGAACATGTTGTATTTGAACGTGACAGGACGTAACGATGTAGTCTCTAATATGCCACGTGATAACCGGTCATTCTTTTACCCATCTGTATCAGCATCCTTTGTCTTTACGGAACTTGAAGGATTGCAAAGTGAGGTATTGAACTTTGGTAAATTACGGGCTTCTTACGCTGAAGTAGGACAGGCTGGGAATTATTACGATTCTTATTATACTACGCCGACTTATGGTGGAGGTTTCTCATCAGGAACTCCCATAATCTATCCGCTCGGACCTAATAATACGGTAGCATTTACGCCTGATGGCGTTTTATACGATCCGGCATTGAGACCACAAAATACTAGATCATATGAGATCGGTACAGATTTAACATTCTTAAACGGTCTTTTCGACTTGAGTTATACGTTCTCTCGTCAGGATGTAAAGGATCAGATTTTTCAAGTTCCTTTGGGTGGTTCTAGTGGATACACCAGTATTGTCACCAATGGTGGTAAGGTGCACACCAATGCCCATGAGGTCACGTTAAATGTGGCACCTTTCCGCGAAGGAGATTTCCGTTGGGAGTTCGCGTTTAATTTTACCAAAATTGATAACTACGTGGACGAACTTGCGGAAGGTGTGCAAAACATCTTTTTAGGCGGATTCGTGGAACCACAGGTTCGTGCGGGTATAGGTGAGAAATTTCCCGTTATTTATGGTACCTCCTTTCTAAGAAATGATGCAGGACAAATTGTAGTAGATGCACAGGGGATGCCGCAACCAGGTGATCAAATGGTAATTGGTCGGATAGCGCCTGATTTTATTCTAGGTTTCAACACAAGATTAGAGTATAAGAAAGTCAGAGTATCCGCTGTTCTAGATTGGAAACAAGGTGGACAGATGTTGCATGCTACGTCAACCCTGTTGGATTTTTACGGAACATCACAGAAATCGGCCGATTTCAGAGGTGGTTCTCCTTTCTTGTTTGAAGAAGCCGCAGTTAAAGAAACTGCCCCTGGTTCTGGTCAATATGTAGAAAATGACATCGCAATTGATCCAAGTAGAGCATTTGATTATTTTAACAGGTTGAATAATATATCTGAAAGCTCGGTTACAGGCAATTCATTTGTGAAATTAAGGGAGGTTTCAATAGGTTACCCGGTGTATTCAAACGCTAGATTTGCAGTGGATGTAAATGCTTTTGCACGTAACCTTATTCTGTGGTCTGAACTAAAAGGTTTTGATCCAGAAGCCTCTCAAGGTAACACCAATATGTCCGGAGCGTTCGAACGCTTTTCATTGCCGGGGGCATCGAGCTATGGTTTGGGGTTGAACGTTAAATTTTAAGATAATGAAATTCAGAAACAATATATACAAACTTATGGCATTGGGTATGCTAGCAGCCCCAATAGCCTTTTCGTCCTGCTCAGAGGATAGAATGGATGAAATCAATTTCAATCCGAACAACCCTCGTGATACTGAGGCAAAATTCCTCTTGGCTGATGTAATTGTTGGTACAGCAGTAAGCAGTGTGGGAGGAGATTTAAATACCTACCTTGGAGCCTATGTTGAGCACGAAGCAGGGTCACATAATCAATTATGGAATGCGGAACATCGTGAAGGGGAGCCACAGTTAGCAACAACATTCAATAACAGTTGGAACAGTATTTATACTGTCGTTAGGAACGCTCGTATTATCGTAGAAAAATGTTCGGAGGGTGGTCCACAAGAAGGGAACTTTGCCACGTTAGGTGTAGGACAGATTATGTTGGCTTACAACATGGCCATCTTAACCGATATGTACGGTGATATACCTTTCTCGGAAGCGTTTGACCCTTTTGGTAATAAAACTCCTCAACTTGATAAACAGGAAGTGCTATATGTGGAAATCTTAGGCTTGTTGGACGCTGCCATTGAAAATATTCCAAAAGGTGATACGCACGTTACTGGAACTTATACTACCCACGACTTATTATATGGTGGTAATAATTCGAAGTGGATAAAACTGGCATATGGTTTGAAAGCAAGGTACACGATGCGTCTATTAAACGTGACTGCCGACAAAACACAGGCGCTAGAAGATGTTATTGAGTTTGTGGATAATTCATTTGTCAGTGCATCAGATGAGGCTGCATTCAATGTGTATGATGCTCAAAACTTAAACCCTTTGTTTGATTTTCAATGGTCGCGAGATGCTTTAGCTGCCAGCAAGAGTATCGCGGATAAGATGATTGAGCGAAACGATCCACGACGTAATCGTAATTTCACGAATAACGATTGGAAGCAAGTTAACGAAATGGAAACTGGAAACGATTCGTATAACTTATTAGCAACAAACGGAGCTAACGGTCAAATACAAGCACCTCCCTTGACTTCAACTTTTGTATACTCCCAAACGGCTTCGACACAATTGTTGAGCTATCATGAGATACTATTCTTAAAGGGCGAAGCTATGCAACGATTGCAAAGATCAACTGCAGATATAGAACCTGTTCTAAAGAATGCGATAGAAGCGGCGATTATTAACTCCGAGAAATCTGTTGAGACAGCTTTTGTCGCGCCACTGCCTAATTTGTATGGAGGTATTTCAGAAACTGCTCCAGACATTACAACAGACGACATTGATGCATATTTTGAAGATGAAGTGAAACCTTTGTTCCAGACCAATCCTCTAAAAGAGATCGCGGTGCAGAAGTATTTAGCGTTCTTTGGGGCCTCAGGTGAGTCTACAGAAATGTATAGCGATATCCGTAGATGGAAAGCATTGGGGGAAGATTTGATAGAATTGAAAAATCCAAACAATGCGAGTAAATTTCCATTGCGTTTACCTTATGGTGCTTCGGAAACAACAACGAATCCAAATGTAGAAGCAGCATACGGAAACGGGACTTACGTTTATTCCGAAAATGTTTGGTGGGCTGGTGGAACTCGTTAATATAAGCTATTAATAGATTAGTTTATCTGTATTTATAAAAGAAATCCCAGGCATATGTCTGGGATTTCTAGTTGCATGGTACCAACTAGACGGTGAAAGTCCGCTATGGGGATTTATAATCGCTAACCACTGACCAATAGCAAGGGTGTCTATTGTGAGCTAGAATTTGAAGAAAGCTAGAAAGCTGATGGCAAAACCCCGGTCTGACAAGTGAAAATTATATATAAGGCAAAAGTTGCCCGGATGAGGTTGCGATAAAACCGAAGCCCAAAGATTAGATGAACGTTAGGGTGTCGACATCGTGGGGCATAGCAACAGAATCTTCCATTTTGTACATGTACATCGACACATCCTCCATGTACTTAGCGTCTATGTGCCGTGACATAACCAACAAGTCTATGTAGTTGTCGGCTTTGTCACGTTACATAACGAACAAAGCACTGTATATAAACCACAAGTCAACGTACAACATAGACATGTCGCGTGCATGCCTCGCAAACACAATGGAGGTTGCTGCTTTCTCACCCGACATAATCGCTATGTACCGGAACACAGTGAGCAACGCACCGAACATAACGGCTTTGTCAAGGGACAAAATCTACATGTCCCGTGCAGGCATTCACATGTGCATGTACATAATCGCGAAGAAATAACTATTTGCTGTTTTTCCGCACAGCCGACGTCGCATTTCCGTTCGAGATGGATCGTTGCTAATAATGCGTGTGGTGCTGACCTATTGTTGAAAACAGCAAAACCCTTTAAGATATACGAAGTTAAATCTACGTAAACATTGAGCAGTGGACTATTTAAGAATTTAAAATACTTTGCCGAGTTGGTTGACCCTCAGAAACTGGATCCGTATTTGGTATACGATGGTGATGAAGGTCTAATCCGAAGCGATGTGCAGGTGTTATCTTGGAATACATTAAACGAGTAGTGGTCTTTATATTTTCGATATCGATGAAAAACTGAAATCAGCCTTAAATAAAAAAAAAGATGTATTTTCACCCCCGTGACTATACGTTAGCCTATATGAAATATACCGTTCTACTGTTGTTGTTCTTTTGTTTCATAAAGATCAGTTCTGCTCAGATAGCCTATGAGCCAGGTTATTTTATCGATAACCAAGGAGAGAAGACAACTTGTTTGATTAGAGACCGAGGTTGGAAGAATAATCCTTCATCCATAACATATCGTTTGTCGGGAGATGCACCGGAAATTACCTTAGAAAGCCAGGATATCAAAGAATTTGGAATAGGAGAGCGTTTGCGATATTCCAAGCAACGGGTCGCCATAGAAACCTCATCCGATAAAATAGTCAATCTTTCCAGCTCCCCCGAATTGAATTTGTTGGACACCGTGGTTTTACTCAAGCACGAGGTTGACGGACAAGCCTCTTTATTTTCATTTTCTTCTAAATATCTGCCCAATCGTTATTTCTATCAGATAGACGGAGACTCGATCAAACCGTTGATTTATAGGTTGCACACACCAGATGGGGTGAAGATTATCAAAAATGCGATGTACAAAGAACAGCTTAGCCAGGTGATGCATTGGGAGGGGAATGAAAAGGATATACGGCGACTGTCTTATAATTTAAGGGTGTTGCGTAATTTTTTTATCCGCTATAACCAATATCAAGAAAACAACTATTCTATTTTTAATAAAGATCAGCAGCAGGCACGTTTCACCGTGATGCCCAATGTCGGAATGGAATATGCGGCCATCGATGTTTCGAATAGGACAGCCGGTATGCGTGGGGCATTTCCGGGCAAGGTGCTACCGAGAGTTGGACTAGAACTGGAATACATTATTCCTTATTTTAAGAATCAGTGGAGCCTTTTTACTAATCCGTCTTTTGTTTCCTATCGCGGCAGTATCAATACCTTCCCGGCGATGGAAATACAATATAATTCGATCGATATTCCTGTCGGATTAAGAAAGTATTTTTTTATGCGTAACCATTCTGCCGTACATATCAATGTATTTACGGCCTTTAATTTTGATATAGATTCTCATCTAAAGACCATTAATACGTCTATAGAAACGGGAAGCAGCATGAATTTTGGGGGAGCTGTCGGTTATACATGGAAAGGGAGGTATGTAGCGGAGTTCAAGTATAATTTACCTAAGAACATAACGACAGATTATCTATTTTGGAATACACAATATCAGAGCACCAGTTTGACATTTGGATACCGCTTTGGAGGAAGATAGTTGCTTGAACTTGCGTTTTTTCGAAAAAAAGCGTTTCTTTAACCTCCCATAGTTATCAGGAATAATATGAGCGACGTTGATTTTATCAAAAGTATCCAGATCAGTGAATTTTCGTCTACACCGAAATACCTGCAGTTAGCCGATGCAGTTATTGAAGGTGTTCGGAAAAATCAATTAAAACAAGGAGATATCTTACCCTCTATTAACGAAGTGAGCGTGTATTTTGATATTTCCAGGGATACGGTAGAGAAGGGCTACAGACACCTTAAAAGTTTGGATATTATTTCCTCCACACCAGGGAAGGGGTATTTTGTGGCAAAATCAGATGTGGTAAGCAAGCAGAAGATTGCCTTATTTCTGAATAAACTGAGTGCCCATAAAAAAATTATCTACGATGCATTTGCCCGCGAATTGGGGGACGAAACATCTTTGGATTTATTTGTGTATAACAGTGATATTTCACACCTACGTAGCTTGTTGTTGAATTTGACGAAGCAATACGATCATTATGTGGTATTTCCCCATTTTAAGGAAGGAAGCGATCAGGCTCCCGAGGTGCTCGGGCTTATTCCGATAGACAAGCTGATGTTGTTAGGGAAGCTGATAGACGGGCTAAACGGAAATTTTGATGCCGTTTATGAAAATTATGAAAAGGATATTTACGAGGCATTGGAAAAGATGGTCGTGCCCCTAGCCCGGTATAGGACATTGAAACTTGTTTTCCCAGACCATAGCGATTATCCGAAAGCGATTATCAAAGGCTTCTATAGGTTTTGTCAGCAGTACGCGTTTGATCACCTCCTCGTAGGTGATTTATCTGCCGAACCACTGAAAAAAGGCGAGTGCTATATTATGCTGGCTGAAGATGACCTGGTTCTTGTATTAGAGAAGTCGATTATAAAAGACTATCAAATTGGAGAAGACATCGGTGTGATTTCCTATAATGAAACGCCACTGAAAAAGTTTATCCTTAACGGGATAGCGACTATTTCTACAGATTTTGAGCTGATGGGAAAAAATGCGGCACAAATCATCAAAAAACAAAAAAAGGAACAGAAAGAAAACCCATTCTACGTTAATATCCGGCCGTCCCTATAATTCTTGATCCGGAAAAAATCGTTTATAGCTCAACTGACCAGCTGGGCAGGTAACGTAAGAACGACATAATTTTCTCTTTATAGAGATCCATATTTAGGCGATAATAAAATGCGCCTTTTCTGGAGTTCGATTTGTCTTTTTCATTGAGCTTGATAAGAAGGCCAGAGGAAAGAAGTTTTCGACTGAAATTTCGTTTATCCAGCTCTATATTATACACACATTCATATAAAGAGGCGATTTGCGGGATTGTGAATTTTTGCGGCAATAACTCAAATAAAATAGGATACAGTGCCGCCTTCGTACGCAGGGTATGTTTTGCGGCAGAAATCATATCTTCATGATCAAAGATAAGTTTCGGATGTTCCTCCAAGGGAAACCATTTGGCTTCATACTCTTCGCTCAAAATATGTCGGTATTGCGTAGCGTCGATCAGGGCAAAATAAACGATGCTCACCACACGGCGTTCTTCACGTCCGGGCTCACCGAATATACCACAGTTTTCCATATAAACATCCTTTAAATTGGTGAGCTTTTTGAGCACACGCGACGCCGCTTTTTCGGGGCTCTCTTCTTCATATACGAACCCCCCCATCAAACTCCACTTGTTGCGTTCTGGGGCAATTCCTCTTTTTACTAATAATATTTCCAATGATTCGCCATTAAAGCCTAGAATGACACAATCTACGGCTAGTAATGTCTGAGGTTCATTTTTGTAAAACTCCATATGTTTATTGAAAGTTTTTTTCACGTTAACAAATTGTTGATTTGTCCGGGTAATATATGGACAATTATATTTATTCTCATCAAAATAAAATAAAATTTTCAGTTTTCTAAAATTAAGTGTTAATTTGACATTAATTTTGATAGGAAAGTTCTTGGGATAAACCAAATAAGGTGTTCATAATGGAAAAATTGTATGTGATTGGATTGGACTACGGTAGCGACTCGGTTCGGGCCGTATTGGTGGATGTAAGTAATGGAAACGAAATGGCCTCGTCCGTCTTCTATTACCCCAGGTGGAAAAAAGGAGACTTTTGTGATGCATCGGCTAGTCAATTTCGCCAACATCCATTGGATTATATAGAAGGATTGGAAGCAACTGTAAAAGATTGTTTAAAAAAAACGGAAGGAGTGCTTAGCCCACAACAGGTGAAAGCCATTTCGGTAGATACCACAGGTTCTACGCCGGTAGCGGTGGACGAGCGAGGTGTTCCTTTGGCGTTGCTAGAAGAATTTGCCGATAATCCGAACGCTATGTTTGTTTTATGGAAAGACCACACAGCGGTGCAGGAAGCACAGCAGATAAACGAGCATGCAGAAAAATTTGATGTCAATTATCTTCAATATGTAGGTGGCGTTTATTCTTCCGAATGGTTTTGGGCAAAGTTGCTGCGTACTCTGCGAGTGGACGAGCGCGTACGTAAAGCGATGCATACGTGGGTGGAACACTGCGATTATATCCCGTTTTTATTGACGGGGGGAACACGTGCGGTTGATATTAAACGTAGTGTCTGCGCAGCAGGACATAAATCGTTGTGGGCAGCGGAATTTGGGGGACTACCGCCGAATGCATTTTTTAGTGCGTTGGATCCGCTGCTAGATGGCGTAACAGAGCGCCTGTTTACAGAAACATATGCCTCCGACCAGTCTGCCGGTACATTATCAGCAGAATGGTCGGAACGGCTGGGTCTGTCTACCGATGTGGTGGTGGGCGTTGGTGCTTTTGACTGCCATATGGGCGCTGTAGGAGGAGAAATTGAGCCTTATTATGTCAGTAAGGTGATCGGTACCTCTACCTGCGATATCTTGGTTGCTCCGAAAGAGGAGGTTGCTGATACATTGGTGAAGGGTATCTGTGGACAAGTGGATGGTTCGGTTATTCCCGGTATGATAGGGATGGAAGCCGGCCAATCGGCCTTCGGTGATGCCTATGCCTGGTTCAAACAGGTGCTAATGTGGCCTGTAAAAAATTTATTGGCAGATAGTGGTGTGTTGCCCGAAGCGGATTTGAAGAAGGTGCTAGACTTTGTTGATGACCAGATCATCCCGCAACTTGGCAGACAAGCGGAAGCTTTACCCGTAACGGAAACATCGGAATTGGCACTTGACTGGTTCAATGGACGTCGTACTCCAGATGCAGACCAAACGTTGAAAGCGGCTATACAAGGTTTGAATCTCGGAACGGACGCGCCGCGTATTTTCCGGGCAATTGTGGAAGCAACCTGTTTTGGCGCCAAAAGTATCGTCGACCGTTTTATTGATGAAGGCATTCCTGTTAAAGGCATTATCGGATTGGGAGGGGTAGCAAAAAAGTCGCCCTATATCATGCAGACAATGGCCGATGTAATCAATATGCCGATACGTGTACATAAATCGGAACAAACCTGTGCATTGGGTGCGGCTATGTTTGCCGCAACAGCAGCAGGTATTTACAATAAGGTTGAAGAGGCTATGGAGGCTATGGGACAAGGTTTCGAGCGTACGTACGAACCGCGTCCAGAAAAGGTTGCTCTTTATGCTGAACGATATCAGCAGTATAAATCACTGGGTGCTTTTGTAGCGCATAAGGAAGTGCTAGAAACGATAAAATAATAAAAAATGTATACAGCGATAAAAGAAGAGGCATACTATTGCAATATGCAGTTGCCTAAACTGGGTTTGGTTCTATTCACTTTTGGGAATGTAAGTGTTGCAGACCGGAAAAAAGGTGTTTTTGCGATTAAACCGAGCGGTGTTCCTTATGAGGAGCTGACACCCGACCATATGGTTATTGTAGATTTCGACGGAAATACCCTAGAGGGAGATTTACGTCCGTCTTCGGATACAAGGACACATGCGGTACTGTATAAGCACTGGGAGGGGATCGGTGGCATTACCCATACGCATTCTACCTATGGCACGGCGTGGGCACAAAGCCAACGAGACATTCCGATTTTCGGAACAACCCATGCCGATCATCTGACAGTTGATATTCCCTGTGCACCACCAATGAGCGATGAGATGATTTTGGGAAACTACGAATACGAAACAGGCTTCCAGATCATCAATCACTTTGAAGCGCAAGAGCTCGATTATAAAGAAGTAGAGATGGTGTTGGTTGGAAATCATGCACCTTTTGCGTGGGGAAAGACGGGTATTAAATCGGTTTATAATAGTGCAGTTTTGGAAACGGTAGCACAAATGGCACATTTAACGGAGCAGATAAATCCGAAAGCACCTCGGTTAAAAGATGCATTGATTAAAAAGCATTACGATCGTAAACATGGTACGGATGCATATTATGGACAGGAATAACAGATAACGAGCTATTGAAGAAATAAATAACAAACAATGAATATTACGTTAAATAAACTAGAGGTCTGGTTTCTAACAGGAAGTCAAGATTTATACGGAGAAGATACATTACGGGAAGTAGCCGTGCACGCTGCAGAAATTGCAGGTTATCTTTCCGCGCACGAAAAAATACCGGTAGAAGTTGTCTATAAGCCGATTGTAAAGAATAGCGATGAGATTTACAATACGATCGTCGAGGCGAATTCGACTAGAGAGTGTGTGGGATTGGTGACGTGGATGCATACCTTCTCGCCGGCTAAAATGTGGATAAGAGGGTTAAAAGCATTGCAAAAACCTTTATTGCATTTGCATACGCAATATAACAGAGACATTCCATGGGAAACGATGGACATGGATTTCATGAATCTGAACCAAAGTGCACATGGTGATCGGGAATTTGGCCATATCGTAACGCGTTTGAATATCGGGCGTAAAGTGGTGACCGGGCATTGGCAGGATGAGGAAGTCATCGATCGGATTAATGTCTGGACACGTGCAGCCGCTGCATGGCATGATTGGCAAGGCGCTAAATTTGCGCGTTTTGGCGACAATATGCGTAATGTCGCGGTTACTGATGGGGACAAGGTAGAAGCGGAAACAAAATTTGGCTTCTCCGTGAACACCTATGCTATCGGTGATTTGGTTGCAGTGATCAATGAAACAAGTGATGCAGAACTTCAAGCGCTGCTGCGTGAATACGAAGAAACCTATGATTTAGCGGATAATGTAATAGAAGGTGGAGCAGACCGCCAAAGCCTAGTAGAAGCTGCTAAAATCGAAATCGGTCTTCGCAAGTTTTTAGAAGCCGGTAACTTTAAAGGATTTACAGACACATTCGAAGACTTGCATGGTATGGTACAATTGCCGGGATTGCCTGTTCAGCGTTTGATGGCGGACGGATATGGGTTTGCGGGCGAAGGCGATTGGAAAACACCAGCATTGGTGCGCGCTTGTAAAGTGATGGGTGCCGGTCTGCCGGGAACCACAGCTTTTATGGAAGATTATACCTACCACTTTGATCCCGACAATGCCATGGTACTGGGTTCACACATGTTGGAGGTAGATGCTGCCTTGGCGGCGCACAAGCCTCGGATAGAAGTACACCCACTAGGTATCGGCGGAAAAGCAGACCCGGCTCGTTTGGTATTCAATGGTATAAGTGGCCCGGCGTTAAATGCGTCGATCGTAGATATGGGAACACGTTTCCGTTTAATTGTAAACAAAGTGGAAGGTGTACCCGTCGTCGAGAAGTTACCGAAATTGCCGGTTGCCCGGGTGTTGTGGAGACCACTACCGGATATGAAAACAGGATGTAGTGCTTGGATATACGCGGGCGGGGCACACCATACAGCCTATAGCCTAAGCTTGACACCGGAATATTTGGAGGACTTTGCCCGGATTGCCGGACTCGAATATGTCGCTATTGACGAAAACACAACATTGACAGGTTTAGAGAATCAGCTCAGATGGAATGAACTGTATTACCTGTTAAAAAAATAACCTAACCGAGGCTTTCCAATACGTAAAAATGTAACGGAAAGCCTTTTTATCTATAAGCTGTATAACAAATGGAAAAATTTGCAACAGTAGACTACGTCATCTTCGTAATCTACTTTTTTGTGGTAGCTGGATACGGCTACTGGATCTACCGTAAGAAAACGGCAGCACAAAACACCAGTAAAGATTATTTTCTCGCGGAAGGTTCGTTGACTTGGTGGGCTATCGGCGCTTCCTTAATTGCGTCGAATATTTCGGCAGAGCAATTCATTGGAATGAGTGGAAACGGTTTCGAAGTGGGTATCGCCGTGGCGGCCTACGAAATTATTGCCGCCTTAGCACTCATCATCGTTGCGGTATGGTTTATTCCTGTTTATCTGAAGAATAAGATCTTTACGATGCCGCAGTTCCTGAATAACCGATATAATGAAACAACAAGTTTAATTATGGCAGTATTCTGGTTGTTCTTGTATGTATTTGTGAACTTGACGTCAATTCTTTACTTGGGAGCCATCGCGATCTCCAGCCTTGCGGGTGGAGGAGATACTTTTCATTTAATCATGGTTGCATTAGCCGTCTTCGCCGTTATCATTACGCTTGGCGGTATGCGTGTCATTGGTTTCACCGATGTTATTCAAGTAGTCGTACTTATTATCGGCGGGATCGCAACAACTTACGTAGCCTTGACATTGGTCAGCGAACACTTTGGACTTGGTAAGGATGTGCTCGCTGGTTTCAACGCGTTAATGACCGACGCACCGGAGCATTTCAATATGATTGTGGAGAAACCGGGGCCAGGTGCTACGCAGGAGGAGATTAATAAATATTTGATGTTGCCGGGTATAGGGATGTACCTTGCGGGGATATGGATCGTGAACCTCAACTATTGGGGCTGTAACCAATATATCACGCAGCGTGCATTGGGGGCAGACCTGAATACGGCGCGTAAAGGTATTCTTTTTGCAGGTTTCCTTAAGCTTTTCATGCCGATTATCGTGATGCTACCGGGTATTGCGGCTTATGTGTTATATAAGAACGGAGCTTTGCAAGAAGAAATGGCACCGGGAGGGGTATTCCATGCGGATAACGCTTATTCGGCAATCTTAGGTTATCTACCCAATGGTATGAAAGGATTGGCACTAGCGGCATTAACAGCAGCGATCGTTGCGGGTCTCGCTGGTAAAGCGAATAGTATAGCTACTATCTTTACATTGGATATCTATAAGAAATACATGAACAAGGAAGCTAGCGAAGGAAAAATGGTGTGGGTCGGTAAACTAACCATTATTGCCTCTATCGTCATTGCTGTTCTCTTTACATGGAACGATACCTTGGGGATTGGAGGCGCCGGTGGATTTACCTTTATTCAGAAATATACCGGCTTTATCAGTCCAGGTGTTTTTGCCATGTTCTTATTGGGTATGTTTTGGAAACGTACAACTGGGCCGGCAGCAATTGCAGGGCTTATCACTGGATTTGTACTTTCGGTCTTTTTCAATGAGTTTGCAGTGGATGTATTTGGTCCTGAAACGTGGCTCTATACCGCTTATCTCAATAAATTTGGTGTTTACGAAATTCCTTTCCAAATTTGTATGGGGCTGGCTTTTGCGTTTACGATGTTGGTGATGGTGGGGATAAGTTTATTTGGCCCTAAAGTTAATCCGAAAGCATTTGAACTCGATACGAAAATGTTCAAGGTAGAACCTTCTATCCTCGTCATGATTGTAATCACGATATTGCTTGTTACGGCGATTTACGTCAGGTTTTGGTAGGTAATAAACACAATAACTATAAACTATAAAGAATATGAGAAGAAAAGTTTTTATGGCATTATTGGTAACGGCTTCGTTGACCTATGCTTGTCAACAGGGCGCTAATAAAGGCGAAACAGGAGAAACAACAAACGACAGCATCGAACAGGCTACTTTTGATGCGGTTATCGATGGAAAAGACGTTAAATTGTATACCCTGCAAAATGAAAAGTTACATATTACCCTCACGAATTACGGGGCAAGATTGGTTAGCTTACATGTAAAAGGCAAGGAGGGCAAGGAAACGGATGTCATCTTAGGTTATGATACCGCAGACGAGTTCAAACAAAATGCCAGCAACTATTACGGTGCAATCGTAGGACGCTATGGCAATCGTATAGGCAATGCTTCTTTTAAATTAGATGGCACCACCTATGAATTGGAGAAAAATAACGGCGAAAACTCCTTACATGGGGGGACAAATGGCGTGTATAACAAAGTATGGACGGTAGAGCAGTCTTCGGACACAGCGATTACCTTGGCGTATACGTCGCCCGATGGGGAAGCAGGGTATCCAGGCACAGTAACCATGAAAGTAACCTACTCGCTAACGGATGAAGCAGGTTTGGTTATCGATTACGAAGGTTCTACGGACAAAGAAACAGTACTGAACTTGACCAATCACGCGTATTTTAATCTCAATGGAGAAGGCGATGCAACGATATTGGACCATGAATTGCAAATAGATGCGGATGCCATCACCGAAGTAGATGACACCTTGATCCCGACGGGGAAGAGCATGGCGGTAGCTGGTACGGCGTTTGACTTTCGTAAACCGCAGACGATCGGATCACGTATCGATGCAGATAACGAACAGTTAAAGGTTGGTCAGGGATATGACCACAACTTTGAGTTGGTGAAAGGTGAGGGATTCCGTAAGGTAGCTTCAGTGTACGCTCCAAAAACTGGGATAGAAATGCAGATATTGACAACCGAACCGGGGTTACAGTTTTATAGCGGTAACTTTATGACGGATAGTGATCCGAAAGGTAAAGGAGGGAAAGGTTATCCGTTCCGTTCTGCATTTTGTTTGGAAACACAACATTTTCCAGATTCACCGAATCAACCGTCTTTTCCGTCTACGGTGCTGAAACCGGGAGAAAAATATACGTCAAAAACAGAATATCGATTTTTGGTTAGATAGATCATAAAAAGAGAGGGCGATGATTGATCATCGCCCTTACTATTTAATGCTACTTTTGCTAGTCATAATGAAATCTACATTTTGCAATTAGAATTTCATCTTCCCTATATTGGTAAATAAGTCTGTGTTCATCATCAATTCTTCTCAACCAAAATCCGGAATACTTGTGTTTTAACGGTTCGGGCTTTCCAATTCCAGTGAACGGCGTCCTGGCAATGTTTTTCAATAACTCATTAATTCGTTTCAGCTTTTTTTATCTGTTTTTTGCCAGTATAAATAATCCTCCCAAGATTCGTCAACGAATGTATACTTCATCTTATTCTTCGATCAAATCTTTTGCAAAGGAATCTTCTTGCTTTAATTTTTCAATCGCTGTATCCAATCTCTTTTCATTCTTTCGAGAAGATAATTCGTGATTAGTCGCCATCAAAGAATTGTATTCATCAAGAGACATAATGACTATTCCAGAATCTTTTCCTCTGTTGATAATAAGAGTTTCAAAATTTTTTGCAACCCTATCCAGGTAACTTTTTATATCTTTTCTAAAATCCGAGACGCTAGTGATTAACATTTTTTTGTGCTTTAATATGTACAAATAGTAAAGTTGGCAAATTTAATGGGGTGTTTTTCTATTTCCCTACGGGATACTGCTTGAAGATCCCATCGACAATCTGTGGTAGTTTGTTAATCATTTTTTCTGGTGCCCTGACCTCCGATGAACCTCGGGCTTGCCATATGACGCTGTTTGTCCGTCTATCCACGGCCTCTATAATCAAATGGGCATAGCGATACTTTTCATGACCTACTGGGTAGCTAAAGCCCCCGTAGCCCATTCCCCAGCCCCAGCCCATTCCCCAGGGGCTCCATCCGCCCCATCCATAAGATGGGCTATATACCATGCGACTTTTGTTATTCACAATCGTGATATAACGAAAAAGAATATCCGGGTTTTCTTTGGAATATTGCATGCCTAGCGCCTCTAGTTCTTTATTGGCGGCGTTCAGAATATTGCTTTTGGCAATGTCGTTGTTGAAGTAGTTTTTAGATAATGAATCTACTGGTGGGAGCCAACTATAGGTTTTATACTGCCCAAAATCCTGATTCTGTACATGTGTGGTATTATATTTCACGGAAGCACACGAAGCTAGGATGGCCACAACACCCAACAGCAAAATATATTTTATCGTATTCATAATGACCTTTTATTTAGTATTGTTTAGACAATTTAAATGTATAAAGGTTTAAAGAGTTTTGTGTTCTTTTTTCCTCAAAAAAGATTAAAAATATTTTGCAACTAAAGGCATGACCCGACCATTGCCGAAAGCTTTGGGGCTTACTCGAAGTATGGGAGGGGCTTGAAATCGTTTAAACTCTGCATTATACAGTAATTTGGCGATACGTACCACCAATGTTTCATCAAATCCCGATTGAATAACGGCTGAAGCCGATTTCTCCAATTCGATTAATTGATAAAGTATGCTGTCCAATATATCGTAAGGGGGTAAAGAATCAGAATCTTTCTGATCTGGACGGAGTTCCGCCGAAGGTGGTTTAATGACCGTGTTCTCTGGGATGATCTCTCGTTCCCGGTTAATATACCGTGCTAACGCGTAGGCCTGGGTTTTGTAGACATCACCAATGACGCTTAACGAACCAGCCATATCTCCGTATAATGTTCCATAGCCTACCGCCGCTTCGCTTTTATTGGAAGTGTTTAACAGGATATGGCCAAATTTATTGGAAAGTGCCATGAGGATCGTTCCTCGGATACGGGCTTGTATATTTTCTTCGGTCAGATCCGGCGCTCTCCCTGTAAATGTTTCTGCTAATGTTTGATCAAAAGTTTTTGCAATATCCTTTATCGGAATAATTTGATGTGTACATCCTGTATTCTCGACTAAATCCAAGGCGTCTTTTACAGAATGCTCGCTGGAATATTGGGACGGCAATAAGACCGCGAGGACATTTTCGGCACCGAGTGCTTCGCAGGCTAAGGCCGCAACAATCGCAGAGTCCAATCCGCCCGATAGCCCTAGAACTGCTTTTTTAAAACCCGACTTCTGAAAGTAGTCCCGAATTCCTAAAATCAGGGCCTCGTATATCAACGCGATCTCAGACGGTTTTTCCTGTTCGACATCCGGTGCTGGGGCCTGTATATCGACTACGCTATAATCTTCGCCAAAACGCTTTAATTCGGATAATATCTGACCCTTTCTGTCGAGCGCCAACGAACGACCGTCAAAGATGATATCGGTATGTGCCCCGATCTGATTAACATAGACCAACGGACAACCCGCTTTGATAACGTTGCGTTTTAAAACGTTGATACGATTTTCGAAATGTGTGTAAGAAAATGGAGAAGCGGCAATATTGATAATGAGCGACGGATTTTCTTTCCGTAGCTCAGTCATCAAATCGCCCACGTAGGAATTAGACACCTCGTCGTCCCACAAATCTTCACATATCGTCAAAGCCACCTTTTCTCCATTGATTTCGATACAGGTGGCAGCACGATTGGGTTCGAAATACCGGTATTCGTCAAAGACATCATAATCCGGTAATAAGCTTTTTTTACAGATGTACTGGATTTGTCCCTCCGCCAGCACCACGGCAGCATTGTAAAGCGGTTTACCTTCTGGATCTGTATTAACGACGGGTGCACCAATGACGCAATGAATACCTTGGCATGCTTCTGCGATTTCTGCTAAGCTATCGGTACACTGTTGAATAAAATATGCATTTCGTAAAAGATCTTTTGCAGGATAACCACCTATAGCCAGTTCAGCGAAAACGATTAAATCAACACCATCTGCCTTGGCGCGCGTAATATGATGGATGATTTTTTCGTTGTTTGAGGCAAAATTCCCGATATGATAATTCAGTTGAGCAAGCGCTATCTTCATTGTGCATGGATTTAAGCGTAAAAATAATAAAACCCATGCGATACACGAAATCTGGTGGACGGTTTGTTATTTTCGCTTTAGGTACTCCTTTGCTGTCAAAATGGGAATATTAAGTTTTTTAAAATCTTTCTTATTTCGTGTAATAATAATATCCGTATTATTTTCAATTGCTGTATAGTATTGAATAGCGTCTTCAAAATCTTTTTGATCCGATGTTAATGCCAATTCGATTACTTTATCATCTAAGGGTAAAACATCAACCAATACTTTAAATTTAGCCAATATTTTTCGAGCATCATGCGTATTGTAATGTTTGGAAAGTAAAAAGTGTGCATTCGCTATAGTCAAGGACGATATAAATAGTTTTACTTTTTTATCGTCTCCAAGTGTGAACAGTTCCTGGGCTTCTACATAAAAACTTTCGCGTTTTTGTAAAAGATCGATGACGATGTTTGTGTCAATAAAAAGCCTGTCCATTAAGAGTATTTCTTATTTAAGTATTCATAATATTCTTTTTTGTAATCTGTTTCATCCTCGCGTGGAATCACGCCAGTCAAACTCGCTACAAGAGGACTAACTTTAACATCTTTCTTGTCATCTTTATTTGTTAATGAATCCAAATAATTTTCAATAAGTTGCGACAGACTTACGCGATTACTTTTAGCGTAGTCCTTCGCACGATCAATGATGTGCTTATCTAAATTCAATGTGAGTTTGGTATTCATCTTTGTGTTTTCTTTACGTGTAAATTTAAAAATAAATCACGTGTGTTGCAAATTTTTTAATGATTTCTTCCCAAGAATGAAGCCCGCTGTGTGTATCAGCGGGCTTCATTCTATTATATAGAGATTAATTATTTTTTATCCCTTATATCCACCACTTCAATATAAAAATGCAGCGGTGAGTCCTTAGGAATAGTGACTTTTCCTTCTTTGTCTTTTTGCTCGGTATTATCATAACAATAAGGAGAAGGGGCGACTATTTCGATGATGGCGCCTTTTTGTAACCCTTTTTCGGTAAGTCCACCAATTTTGTAATCATTTCCGTTTAGCCGTACTTCCTTGGGATAGAAGGCAATATTCCATGCTGGAATAACTCCACCGAGTTGGAACGAGCGGGTGTCATCTTCTGGATCGTCCTCAGGTGTTTGGTCAAAGATCTCTCCGGTCCTCATCAATTTACCAACATATTTTACCTCTACGGTCGGGCTGGCGAGGGTCAAGCCTCCCATAGAACCCGGAACCAACCATCGTGTATACGTTCCTTCTTCTCCCGGTTCGTGAACTTTAAACCAGATACCCGTGGAATCGTCAAATTGCGCATCTTCGCCAAAATTTGTTTCAGCGAATGCTTTGAGTTCGGGAGCTTGTTCTTTTAATAAGGCTTCTATCCGGGCATTGTTAATAGAATCTCTACGACGTTGTTCTTCCGCCCAATCGGTCCCGTTATCGTCGGATTTGCTACAAGATGTGACGCTGATTGTGACCAACAGGAAGAGGAAAAAGAATTTTGAAAGGTTTTTCATTGTTTTGATTAAGAAAAGAGCGTGTCTAAAAATTGGACACGCCCTTTGTATTTTGTTATATTTTTTACTACTGTATTATTGAATGCTTAATACTTCAAACTCATATACTAGTGGTGAGTTAGCTGGGATGTCGCCTACTTTGTTAGCCCCATAAGCCCAGATCGACGGTGATACCACACGGATTTTACTTCCTTTTTTCAAGCCTTTTGCGGTTAGTCCACCGATAGGATAGTCCTGACTATTATATCGAATCGATTCTGGGAAAAAAGCTGCAAACCACACATCATTATAGACGCTTGAATTGGATCTAAAGGTGGCAAAATCAAAATCACCATTTTCTTCAGATTGAACTTCTGTACCGTCTAATAACCAAGCAGTATAGTTAATTTTTACTTTCGGCCAAACCATCCCTCCGGAACTAGAAAGCTCGTACGTATAGTCTTCGTCGTCTTCTTCTGTAGGTTCTGCCAAAATCTCGAACCAAAACCCTCTTTTAGGCGTTTTCCCAATGAGCGCCAGCGGGTATTCCGTCTCATCTTCCTGCCATCCTCCTGGTGCTTCAGACGGATTATCTAGTAAATATTCTTCAATCTTGATTTCATCCGCAGCTAAGGAAGCAGCAATCGCTTCTTCTTGCTGACGTTGCTCAGCCTCTCTCTCTGCACTGTCATCTTTCATACAAGAACTAAATGCAACCGCCGCAAATGCTAATACTAATAGTGGTTTAAATAGAGTTTTCATAAATTTTTAATGTCTTTTCTACAGGATAGAACGCAGGTTCATATCTTAATGCTACAACAAAAGTAAGAAAATTATGTAAAGACAATTAATTTATACGACTACAATTATTTGCTAATCGAGAGGAGGGTTGTGGTATGAAACTGTTTTTAAGTAACATGATCTTCATTTTTTTTATATAAACAAAACCGTTACCTTTAAACAGTAATCACCAATTTACGGCTGTCGGTAGACTTTTTTATCGCTATACGTTGTTTTGGATTGCGCCACCTTAGTTAGAGAAGAGTGTGAAACCTTAACCGATACGATCGGCAGAGGGCTCATCAACCATTATAAATTGATAATAAAATGAAAACCGTAAAACACATCCTCCAAGCAAAAGGTTCTGTGGTGTACGCCGTAAACCAAAACACCTCCGTTTTTGATTCGTTACAAACGATGATGGAGAAAAACATCAGCGCTTTATTAATTATGGAACAAGAGGCATTGCTGGGTATTTTCACCGAGCGCGACTATGCCCGAAAAATCATCCTACAAGGCAAGTCCTCCAAAGAGACACCTGTTCATCTCGTCATGACGTCTAACCCGCGAACGATCACCACGGACGAAAAAGTGGAGAATTGCATGGAACTGATGACAAACAACCACGTGAGGCATTTGCCTGTCGTGGAAAATGGTCGGGTGTTGGGGATGATTTCTATCGGCGATATCGTAAAACATATCATCGAAGATCAAAAGCAAACCATTGACCAATTGCAAAGTTATATCAGCAGTTAGCGATTTTTTGGTTTAATTTTCTTTTTTTTCTTAAAAAGTCTATATTAGTGTCTTTATAAAGCTAATCATGAAAACCTTGACTTCATAATATATTCATGTAAGCTTAACGTAAACATCATATTACAGCTGGTTTAATAGCGTAGTTTTGTCGTGTTGATTTATTAATCCGTTACTAAGTCGGTCCACTTAATCGGAAAATTAATGAATCATGAAAACAAACATTTTTAATACTATTCGTAGTTACCCATATTTAAATCGGACGTCCTTCATCGGAGTTTCGATTGTATTGGCTTGTGTGGCTTGTGAAAAATCTGAGGATACCCGACGTATAGACCAGGGGATCCAGGTATCCGAAACAGAACTTTTCGATGAATGGATTAATGAGTTGGAGCTGCCAATAGAAGGTGGCAAAGATACTATTTATGTGTTTTCTTCTTCGGATATTCAGCTCATGATACAGCCGCCAACGGGCGGGGAATGGATGAAGGTTTCCGAAGAGACTTATATGCCAGATTTGAAGGCAACACGCGTCATATTGGAAGTAGAGCCACTCGAAGATGATTTAAATCGCAGGGAAAGTACCTTGAATATTGGTAATCAAGATCTTTATTCGCGTAAATTTCTGAAAATAACGCAGGGGTATGGTGAACGCTACGTAGATGATTTCTCGTGGTTGCGCTATGGAAATGGAAATCCATTAGATGAAGCTAATGGTGTGTTGTTGGTACAATGGAATCCAACCCAGCAGCAGCAGGGATGGACCTCTACCATCTTGGAAGGACAGACTCAGGCGTTTGTTTACGGTAAGAATGATTATGTTCAAATTGGATCCGAGGAAGTGGGGGCTAATCTGCTTTCGCCTATCATACCCAGCTTGGAAAGGGATAGCCTGTTGGTGCTAACATTTAATGCGGTAGCCTTTGTATCCGAAAGCGGTCAGCTCGACGATAATAAATTGACGATTAAACTGACCGGAGGTGAGTTTGAAGAGGGAGAAGTAAATCAGGTGCTGGATCTTCCCCATTTCGATAAAGAATCGGCGCTATTGACTAGTAAGATGTGGGAAAATGCATGGTTTGTCTTGGAGATCCATAAACCGCAATCGAATCCGAAGTCTTCCACTCTGCAGATTGAATTTATAAATGGGGCAGGAACCGGAGCCAAGGGAAATCGCATTTTTTTGGATAATGTTAAGCTATTTACGAAGGCACAATTTGAACCGGGGAATAAATAGGTAGATCAGAGATACAGTTGCGTTAATCCACTATAAATGATTATTTAATATTCACCTAATAATGACATTATAAGAAATGTCGTATTTTGGAAATGGAAGTAATTAGATAACATGCTGGCCATGAAATTAGTAAACGATATTTTTGGTGAAGACGAATTTTTAAAATTCGTGAAAGGAGATCAAAGGGCCTATCGGAAAGTTTTTGACTATTATTTCCCTATTATATTCCGGTATGTCTGTTCGAGATGTAAGCATGTTGAAGACGCCGAGGAAATTACACAGGAAGCTTTTACGCAACTGTATCTATATCGTCAAAAAGTCCATACAGAAGATGATCTGTACCCCTATCTTTTCGTGATAGCCAAAAGACTATGTATCTCTCATTTCCGCAGACAGCTAAGTAAACCGGACTGCGTGGATACAGAACCGACCGAATGGTCTTCTGTCTCTTATGAGACGGAAGATAAGATCAGCTTTGCGGAGTTATCCGGTATCTTGTGTAAAATTATTGCTAGTTTACCTCCTCAACAACAAGAGGTTTATCGCCTGAGCCGTTTGGAAGATGTTCCTCATCAGGAAATTGCCGATCAAATGGGTATTTCTAAGCATACCGTAAAAAATCATCTCTTATTAGCCACCAAGGTTGTTCGATTGAAACTACAGAAAATGTATTTTTTCTTGTTTTAGGAAAACGAGTGGAAGACCGACTAACAGCAATCCCTTCTTAACCTTTTAGCTCGCATCAAGAATCCAATCCTCTCAAATATCTGAAGCGACGAGCTTTTTTTTCTTTTTTGCAGGAAAAAAGAAATTTCCATTAGTACCTTTTTAAATCATTTGCGTTTATAGTAAGAAATGAGCGTAAATTTTGGATAAGCAAGTATTACATAACTTCTTGGTAAAATATCGATCGGGGAATCTCACAAAAGAAGAGACGCGCGCTTTAAAAAACTTTTTGGACACACCGGAAGGTCAAAGCCTCGTGTCCGAGGTGTGGGATAAAGATTACGAAACTATCCCTATAGATAATGATGCCGACCTCCAAGATAGGGTGTTTCGTAGAATAAAAGCTGATGAACGCGTGCTGAATACCACGGATATAGTCGAAATGGAACGTCGCCCTAAACGTTTGTGGGTAAAAATAGGGGTTGCAGCGAGTATACTTTTGGCTCTGACGATTAGTGCTACCTTGTTTTTTATACAACAGCAAACGCCAGAAGGTGAAAAAATACACGTGCACATGCCGGAAATTAAACCTGGCAGTGATAAGGCACGTATCGTCTTTGATGACGGAAGCTTTATTGAGCTGGATGAAGTGGAAGATGGTACCGTAATAGAAGATAAAGGAATACGTATTGTCAAGCGAGGTGATGGAACGATCGCATACGAGCGGAGCGATCGCGAGCATTTGCATGAGCTTATTTACAATACAGTTGTCACGCCAAGGGGAGGAGAATATAGGATTGTGCTGCCTGATGGGAGTCGGGTTTGGATGAATGCGGCTTCCAAATTGAAATATCCGGTCACTTTTGCTGCCGATGTAAGAGAAGTTGAATTGGAGGGAGAGGCCTATTTTGAAGTCGTGAAAAAAAATACCCACACGGGTAAACGTATTCCATTTATCGTGCGTACCCATGAGCAGCACTTAGAAGTTCTGGGTACGAGTTTTAATATCAACAGTTATAACCAAAACATTCGGACAACGCTCGTAGAAGGCGCAGTAGCACTAACGTATCCGCATACAAAAAATGTACAATATTTAAAGCCTTCCCAGCAATCTACCTATTCTCAGAAAAATAGAAAACTATCCATAGTGAAAGTAGATCCGTATTATAACATCGCTTGGAAAGGAGGAAGCTTTGCTTTTCATAATGCGTCGATTCAGGAGGTGATGGAGGATATCGCCCGTTGGTATGATATCGATGTGGTTTATCAGGGCGACCTTACTGCGGTGCGGTACAGTGGAACGATATCTCGATTTGAAAATTTTAAACAATTGTTACAAATAATAGAGTGGACCGACTTAGTAACGTTTAAGGTGGACGGAAGGAGGGTAACCGTAATGAAATAAAGCCACGCAAATGATATAACAAACAACAGGAGCGTTGGAGCGCCCCTGTCGTCGAATATCTCATGAGAGACATAAAAGATCGAAACTTTCTGGTAAATAATCTCAACCTTATTGACAAATGTATGAAAAAAAGCGGTTAGGGAGATGGGATCCCTATGGCAAACCTACAATAAAACTCCTGTTGTATATGAAGTTAACCTGGATTCTTCTATTGTGTGCTGTCCTCAAGGTAAGCGCATTTACCTATGCTCAAAAAATAACAGTTCAAGAGAAAAAAATGGAGCTGACCAGTTTGTTTAAGGAACTGGAAAAAAGAGGTGGATACCATATTTTCTACGCACAAGGGCTTTTGCCTGACCGGGCAGTCGTGGATGTAGATTTTGTAAATGTGGAAGTAACCGAAATTTTGAAGACCGTGTTGCCCCAGTTTTCCTTAGGATATAGGCAGTCCGAGAAAAGCATCGTATTGATTCGCCAACCAAAAAAAGAACAAAAGAAAACGGCTTCCGAACGTCTAGTAGAAAGGCCGCAGACGCCTATTGTACATGGCGTCGTCAAGACGGAGGGCGGCCAACCTGTCGAAAATGTCACCGTGAAGGTAAAGGGAACAACCAAGCAAACGGTGTCTAATGGGCTGGGGATGTTTTCTCTGGAAGTGGACGCACTTCCTGTTACGTTGGAGTTTTCTATGATCGGATACGAACGACGGGAGTTGGAAGTAACTAGCCAGCAAACCGCTAATGTGATTATGCGGGAGCGTGTGACCGAAGTAGACGAGGTTGTGGTAATTGGTTATGGCGAAGTAAAGAAGCAAGATTTAACCGGCTCGGTCGTCAACGTAAAGATGGACGAAATCAGAGATGCCCCGGTTCTCTCGGTCGATTTGGCCTTACAGGGACGTGTCCCCGGGGCTGAAATTATGGCAACGACAGGCGAACCAGGTGCAACGACATCCATCCGTATTCGTGGAACTCGATCCATTACGGCGACCAATGAACCCTTAATCGTGGTCGATGGTGTTATAGATGGTATTAGCAATTTAGCGGATATTAATACAGCAGATATTGCATCCATCAGTGTATTGAAAGATGCTTCAGCAACTGCCATTTATGGCACCCGGGGAAGTAATGGTGTTATCATCATCACAACAAAACAAGGACGTAAAGGAAAGGATAATATTACGCTTCGAAGCACGTTCGGTGTATCCCAGTTGCCACGTAAGTTGGATATTATGAATGCCTCGGAATTTGCACAATATAGAAATGATTTCGCCTATTTTGCGACATCGGATGGTTATGGTGAGATAGGTCCGACTACGCCCCAATCCGAATACCCATTCCCTAACCCCTATTCATATGGGAAAGGTACAGATTGGGTCGATGAGATTACACGTATAGCACCTTATCATACGCATAATCTTTCCCTTTCTGGGGGTGGCGAGCGAACGAATTACTATGCGTCTATCGCGTACGACAATACGCAGGGGATCATTGAGAAAAGCGGTTTAGAGAGGCTTACAGGACGATTAAATCTTGATTATCAGTTGTTCCCTTGGATGAAGGTGGGCTATAAATATAATTTGACTAAACGAAGTCAAGACCAAAATATGGTCACCATAGGAGGTACGAGCTGGTGGAGCGGTGCAATTTATTTGAATCCGCTGATTAAAGTACATGATAATTTTAATGACTTGTGGTATTCCGGACAGCGGTTTAACTCGCCACGTTCGTTATTAGATGGTGGTGTCGTTCGGAATGAAAAACGAGACGGCTCAACCAATACCGGTTATATCGAAATCGAACCTATCGAAAACCTGAAGATTAATTCGCAACTGAATTATTATTCCTACGCACTACATGGTTTCCAATTTGATCCAGGAACGTTACCTGCGAAAACAGCGGAGGAAGGGGCTAGGGCCTACCGACGCGAATACACCTCCAATAATCTCATGAGCCAGACGACACTCAATTATTTAAAGAAATGGGAGGATATTCATCACGTCGATGTAACGTTGGGAGTAATAGGGCAAAAGATAAGTGGAGATGATCTTTCGTTAACTGGGCTGGGCTACCAGTCGGATGCCATCCGTTGGAACAATATGAACGCTATTCCCGATAAAGAAAATTATACGGCGAATAGTGGCAATAATACCAAAACAGCACTATCTTATTTAGCTCGTGCCAACTATAACTATAAGAGTAAGTATTATCTGACGGTAACAGGTAGACGCGATGGAGCTTCCAACTTTGCCGCAAATAAAAAATGGGCTTTTTTCCCTTCGGCGGCATTGAAATGGACGGTGTCCAATGAGGAGTTCATGAAACCGGTACATTGGATTGACGAATTTTCTATTCGGACAAGTGCGGGACGGACTGGAAATGATGGTATTTCTTCGTACCGCTCCTTAGCTGCATTGGCATCCAGTACGGGAGGGTATCTTTTTGATGGTTCACAACCTGTCGCATTTTATCCATCTCGCTTGGCTAGCGAAGGGCTTTCTTGGGAAAAAACAGACATGTATAATATCGCAACGGATATTGCTTTATTCAATAACCGGGTAAACGTAACGTTGGAGGGATATATGGCGTATACAAGCGATTTGCTGTTAGATGTGCAGACGCCAAGACATACGGGGTATAATACGCGTTTTGCCAATGTGGGTAAAACCTCAAATAGAGGCGTGGAGTTTAGTGTGGAAACCAGAAACATGGAAAAACCCAATTTTTCATGGTCTTCCATGTTTTCTATTTCGCATAATAAACAACGTGTGGAGAACATCGGCACGTTGGATTATGTATCGGTTTATAATGCAAATGGTAATAATAGCTATATGATGTATGGCTATGTACAGGATTACCCGTTGAATGCACTCTGGGGTTTCCAGTACGGTGGAACTTGGAAGTCGACAGAAGACGTTGACCGGAATACGATTACAGGAGGGTACGCGTCGACAGCACCATCGATGTATACACCAGGAGCACCGCGTTACTTGGATCAAAACCATGATGGCGTACTGAACGAAAATGACCTGATCTATCTGGGAAATTCTGACCCCTTGCTATATGGTGGGTTACAAAACAACTTTCAATTTAAAAATCTCACGTTGGGTGTGTTCGTCAACTATTCCGTGGGCGGGAAAATTTACAACGTATCGGAGCAATGGATGGCTTCGGGTAGCTTATCTAATCAATATAGATATATGTTGAATGCTTGGCATCCTGTGCGTAATCCTACATCCGATCTTCCACGGGCCGGCGCTGTAGACAATATCGCTTCAGACAGAATGGTGTATGATGCATCTTATCTGCGTTTACAAACGGTGTCGTTAGGTTATAGGTGGGATCTGGGAAAATGGACGAATAATAAGTTGCGTGATGTACAATTTACCTTGTCGGGCGAGAACCTGTTGTTGTGGAAAAAATACAATGGGTTTGATCCGGATGTATCCTCCGAGAGTGGTACGTCTACATTGCGGCGAGTAGATATCGGAGCCTATCCCAAACCGCGTACTGTTGTTGGAAGTATACAGATTCGGTATTAAGCTATGGTGAGACGATTAAAAAAGCATTTAATAATGAAACGTTTATTAGTGATATTTCTTTTGTTTGGTACGGTTTCAAGTTGTTCTATCGATGAAGAACCAACTTCATTTGTCAATCCGGACAACTACTATCAAACAGAAGCACAGATTATTTCCGGGCTCAATGGAACGTATATTCCATTACGCTCTATATATACCTACACGTATTTGATTGTAACGGAAGGTGTAACCGACTTGATGCGTGTGTTCTCGGGTACTCTGGACGCACAATTGGACGTGTCTCCTTCCAATCCTCGATTTGGCGCTAATATGTGGCAACAGGGCTATCTGGGCGTGATGCGTTGTAATACGATTATAGAAGCGACCAAAAGAGCACCTTTGGAAGACGAGGTAAAAAATAGATTGTTGGCAGAAGGTATAATTATGCGAGCTTATTACTATTGGTTCTTGACATCGACGTTCGGTGATGTGCCATTTTATACGGAAGATGTGGCGGATGCAGATGTGTTGGAGAGGGTATCTAAATTACCACGTATGTCGGCTATCGATACGCGGAACTATCTTATAGAAGAGTTGCAAGAGTATGTACCCCATTTACCTCAAAGGCGTACCAATGATGTCGCCGGAAACCGTTCGGGCGCGGCTATGGGCTGGATGTTGATGGGCAAATTGGCTCAATGGAACAAACGTTGGGATGTGGCGAAAGATGCAATGACTCGATTGGAACAGATTTATGGCGACTTGAATCAGTATCCGATAACAGATATTATGCTACGGAATAAAAACACACCGGAATCGATATTTGAGATTCAATTTACGTATTCAGAAACAGGTTTAAAGGTGACCACGAACGCGGCGGCATTATGTATGCCTACTCGCGGTAATGGGGTCATATATGATGGTGTAGAGATTGCTGAATTGGGAGATCGGGCAACTACCTGGACAGCCTTAAGGCCTAACAATTATTATTTTCAGGCTGTGCAGCGACGGGATAGTGAAGATGCACGTTTAGCGATTAATATGGCGTGGGATTATGATGGTGTACCGTTTAAAAGTGCAACGACGTTACCTTGGTTAGGCCCTAAGTTTTGGTCGGTTGGCATGGCTAACACCGCAGACGGGAACAATCAGAAAGTGTTTCGTTATGCGGATGGATTATTAATGCAGGCCGAGAATTACATGGAGCTTCAGGATCCAAACGAATCGATACGTTATTTGAATATGGTGCGCCGGCGGGCTGAACTTCCGGATTATACATTCCGAAACTGGGATTTACTGCGGGAAGAAATTCAAAAGGAACGTGCCCGTGAATTGCTCGGCGAATATCAACGGAAGTATGATTTAGTTCGCTGGGGGATATGGTATCAAGCGACGTATGACTATACGGATTATGCGTCGGTAAAAAATAACATGTTACCCTGTCATGAGTATTACCCCATCCCAGATGTGGAAGTCGTGAAATCAGGATATACATTAGATAATAAAGCATATGAGAACTACGGTAAAAACTAAAGGCGGCTATTTCTTCTTCTTGCTGTTTCTCGTCCTGCTGGGCTTTTCGGGATGCAGCGATCGGGAAACTGTTGTGCCAGAACCGGACGGAGAACCTGAACCAATAGTCCTTCCGGATAAATTGAAAATTTTGAGTTATAATATACTGGAAGGAATGAAAACGGATCGGCCGAATAACTACGATAATTTTGTGGCTTGGATAAACGAATTGGATCCAGATATTGTTGCCCTCCAGGAAGCAAATGGATTTCGACAGGCCGCACTGGAAAAATTGGCGGCTCGATGGGGGCATGCCTATGTTATTACGAATTTAAAATCGACCGATAACTATCCTGTTGCGCTCACATCCAAATATCCATTGGAATCGCGTCGTAGGGTGACGATGCATGTTTCACATGGCGCAATTTTCGCACAATTGGAGGGTACGGACTTGAATATTGTAACGACACACCTTTGGCCACAAAGTTATTGGCACGAGCAGGGGGATAATCTTGGTAACGATTATCGTTTGCATGAAACGAATGTAGTGCTGGACAGTACTATACGGAAATTTCCGAATGAGCCGAACTGGATTTTGATGGGGGACTTCAACGCGCGCTCCCGACACGATTATCTGCCGGATCAGGCTACACATAACTACGGGGTAACTGATCAAATAGAAGAGGATGGGCTGGAAGACGCTGTCCATTTTCTACATGGTAAACGCGCTGAAGGGGCTACTTATGATTTTCAATATCCGGGAAGTCGTATCGACTTTATTTTTGCAACGCCCAGTGTCTTGCAAAAGATGATAAAAGCACACCCCATTTATGATGAATTTACAGAGAAATATTCGGATCACCCCCCGATGTATATGGAGGTGTCGTTAAAATAGGGAATAACCTAAAGATGGAAATAAAATGAAGAAATTTTTAGTCATGTTATTGGTATTACCCTTTCTGCTGCAATGTGAGAAGAAAATGGAGATCGACTTATCGTTGGCGGTAAACGCCAACGAATTGCATCTAGACGCAGAAGAGGGTACCACGCATATTATGGTGTATGCTAATGGGGAGTGGGAGGTTAGCTTTGAAGAGGATGTGGACTGGATATCGGTAGATAAAATACATGGAAATGGGAATGGGGATGTTGTATTTTCCTATGCGCAGAATTTTGGGGCATCACGTCGGGTTACAATGGTGTTGACCAAAGGAAGTGAAAGGCAGGAGGTCCTCATCATTCAAAATGGACTGGAGGTCGCACTACGGTTTGAAAAAAACAAATTTATTATACCCAAACACAGCTTGCCTACCACATTGCCGATTCAGAGTAATATAGAGGCTGATTTTGAGTTGGTAGATGTCGAATATTTATATGATGATGAAACGTCGGAACAATGGGCGTCCAACGGAAAGTTGACGCCAGAAGGGTTTATGTTTGATGCGTTAGAAAATACCGCGGGTCGTAAACGTTCTGTTAGAATCTACCTCACACTTGTCGATGCTTTCGACAAGGAGTACATGTCTTTTGCAGACGTGGAGCAATCGTTGGACGAAGCTTTCTTGACGCATAAATATAACACATCGTCTCGTTTGACGCGCAGTGCAAAATTGGATACCGTCGTTTTGAATACGAATATGGGTACACATTTTCCAAATGTAGAAACGAAGGTGACGTATGAAGAAGGAAATGACTGGATTGAGGACGTAAGTCTGATGAATGACAGTTTGCTGATATTGGCGATTCGGGAGAATAACTCCGGACAGGATAGAAATGCATTGGTAGATCTTCAATTAACGATAAACGGGAAATCCTTGGTGCAATGGGCACATCCGGTATACCAGTCGGCCGAAGATTTTGAGGAATATACATTCGAAGCGTTACGTGGATTGATTGGTGCATCGTCGGGAACCGTGAATATTGACGCGCCGCTAAGGGTGCTGCAGGGGATCGTGATCAGTGATCACGGAAGTGCCAATATGGAAACGAACCCTAATTTGGCATTCAATCGGATGGATTTGACAGAGACCTATCGAACGGCTTATATACAATCGCTGGACGGTAAATATGGATTCCGTTTGAAATTTACAGCAGAAGGGGAAAATACGTTAAAGCGCTATAGTAAGGTCAGTATCGCGATAGATGGCCTGACGTTGACGAAAGAGGCTGATCCGATGCGCTACACTATTAGTGGATTGCGTTCAGGTACCATTGTGAAAAGTGAGGAGGGTGTCTCTTCGAATGTGGTTCAGAAATTGAAATATATCGGCGAGCTCAACGATGTAGATATGTATACACAGGTTACGGTACGCGAGGCTTCGATTTCTATTCCTTACGGGAGTTATATGAACGTAAATGCGGGATACACCAATAAAACAAACTGGAATACCCAGGGAACAGCATCACCTTATTTGGATGCGGTTCCGACAAATGTATACGATGGGAAAGGGGATAACTTAAATATGCTGGTGAATGCAAATGCATCATGGGCGCGAAATGCGGTATCGAAAAACTCGGGTACGATTACCGGAATCCTCACCCATGATAAATTACTACGCTTTGGTGCAGGACAGGGCGATATCGGAAGGTACACTCTGCGCCCCGTGAATGTGGAAGGGATACAGTTAAACGAAGCGCCTGTTGCCCGGACGCTGGTGGAATGGAATTGGTTGCCCGGTGGTACAAACACCTGTGCCGCAGGTGTCGTTAATAGAGATGGGGAGGGCGATGTTAAACCTTTCATCGGTAATGGAAAACTGAATAGTACGGTTATTAGTGCAACACCTAATGTAGGTTTTCATCCGATTTGCCATAGTGATCCGAATTCGAAACAGGTCTATAATAACGGCTTGCAATATGCAAATATAAAATGGTGGAATGTTGAAGAAAATAGAGGAGAGGGCGTTGTTCTGAAATTCGCAACGACAGGGATTTCGGCACAAGCACTGGTGTTGAACTTTTCGATGGGTGGAGGTTCCGGCAGCGATGCAACGAACCATATCCCAACCTATTGGGAAGTGGAATATTCGTTGGATGGAAGTACCTATGCGGTGTTGCCTAATTCCACTTATGCGATTCGCCCTTTGGTACAATGGGCAACGGATCGGCCATTCCAATCGCCGGGTTTGACGCCATTTAGTTTTAAACTACCCACTTCACTCCTAGAACAGCCAGAAGTGTTTGTGAGACTTCGGGCAAAGAATAATATCTGTGCCGCGGGATCGTCTACTGGTGCTGAAACTGGGCGGATTTCAGCCGATATGCCAGGAACCACCATGCGATTGGGTTTTGTATCCATTAAGTATATTCAATAAGTTATTTTTAGCATGAAAATAGTAGAAAAAATGAGATTAACCCAGCTACATGGATTTGTATGGTTACTTATCTTATCTATGGTAGGAATATATAGCTGTAAGAAAGATGACGGTGAGTTTTCCCGTTTATCGGAATTGGGGACGGAAACCTCTTTGTATAGCGTATCCGCAGCAGCTGGGGAGGTTGAAGTAGATGTACTATCCAACGAGGAGTTTGAAATTATCGTTTCGGAAGATGCGGCGTGGATGAGGAACAATGTGAAAAATCTGAGCGGCGATACAAGTTTCGTGATATCTTATGATGAGAATACGGAGTTTCCAAGACAGGGCTTCGTTACGTTATATGCCAAGGTAAGCGAACGCTATGACACGGTAACGGTACGGCAACAGGGCGCGAAGAATGCAGAGTTGCTCTTTCCCACCCTAAATACAACGATACTGGGTGATGGCGGTGTCGTGACAAGTGAGCTGCAGACGAATATTTCCTTAGACGATGTTGATATCCAGGTGATATATCCGCTGAATGTTACCGATGAATGGGTAAACGATGATTTTGCCTACGATGAAGCGACAGAAACATTCCGTTTTTCGGTCAGGCCGAATCCGGATATGGACGCGCTTCGAAGTGTACAGGTCAAACTTTCTTTCACGGATGGCTGGGGAGAGCAACAGGCGTCTACGCTCTATTTATTACAGGCGAATGCACAGAACCTGTTCGGAACGGAGGCCACCTATCCCGAAGTTCGCTTGTGGGCGGGCGCACAGATTTCCGCTGATCTGTTCATTGAAGGCCATGTGGTAAGTGATGTCGGCAATAAAAATGTGGGGGAAACACTGCAGACGACACCGACCGCTATTAATTATGAGCGGAATGATCGAACGGTTTATATCCAAAGTCTGGACGGCAAATATGGCTTCCGGCTAGAGACGGCCACCGTAGGAGACAACGTTTTTCGGCGGTATGGTAAAGTTCAGCTACTCCTAAAGGGTACGTCAGTAGAAATGCAAAACAATCCGAACTTTTATACCATTCGGGGTGTGACCTCAGCGATGGTGATGAAGCAGGAACAGGGAGTAGCTGCGAACCTCGCGCCGAAGGAAAAGTATATGTCGGAATTGACAGACGATGACATTTTTACGTACGTGACACTTAAAGATTGCGAGTTGCCGATACGTAAAGGTCCATTTACGCCGTTGAATGAAGGATATACCACCTTGTTTAACGCGCACCGGACGAATATGTATCCTTTGTTGATGCGTGATATACAGGGTGCCAGTATGTTTTTGTTGACAAACACCAACACACCTTATCGTCGGGACGGTTCGATCTTGCCGCAGGGTTCTGGAAAAGTATCCGGGATCATCGTGCATGAGAAATTTACAAGGTTTGAATATGAAGATGCGTCAAACCCCGATGACTACGGTAATATCGGGCGTTACCAGATTCGTCACCTCGCAAAGGCAGATATCGCGCTGGCAGATAATGTGAATAATGGTTTTTCTGCCCTGTTAGCCGAATATCAATACCCTAATATTACAGCAGGAGTCGCTTACCCCACCAACGGAGATAACGGGAAACTTTATGCTTCCAATAACGTAAATGTAACCGCAACGAGTGACTACACCTACTTAGGGCCAGTGGGTGCTAATAATTTGGGTAATAATAATCAATGGGGTACTGGTGTACTCGTCAATGGTGCTAAACAGAATACCCACGCCAACACCAATTCGGATGGGAAGGGCGGAGCAGCCAATAGCGGGATTGCGGCAAACCGGAGTTGGTGGAATTACGAGAAAAATCGCGGAGAAGCTTGGGTTATCGAATTTTCGACATCTGGTATAACGACGAACTCGCTGTCCATGCAGTTCACCGCGGCGAATTGGGCGTCAGCCGGTGCTGGAACCCCACGATATTGGGCGGTGGAATGGTCAGAGCATGGCAATATGGATGGCGTGTGGACACCAATTACGAACTATACGGTACCCGATATCGCGAATTGGTCAAATACCTTATTGCATCAGTTAGCGGGTTTTAAAAACATCGATGTACCTTTACCCACATCGATGTTGGGCAAAAATAGGGTATATCTCCGCTTAATGGTGGATAGAAACCTGGCAAGTAATGGGAATACGTACGCCAGTCAGCCCTTAGCTGGAAATTCCAATACGGCATTGGGCTATGTTGCCATTCGGTATAATAAATAAATTTAAATTTTAAAGATATGTGTAATCGCTTATTTATACTTATGATTTTAATACTGTCTGTCTCGGTCTTATATGGACAGACTGTTGATAATTTACCGTTAAAATTACGGGTAGGGACGTACAATGTAGGGCATTTTAACCAAGGAAGATTAGGTGGATTCCAAGGAACTGGAAAAATGGCAACCGCGGAGCTTAATAACTGGAAAAGCTGGATCGGCCAGCAGGGATTGGATATCTTAGCATTGAATGAATGGAATACGTTTTTTGATAAGGATAGTGTCTATCGGTCAACACCGGAACTATTGGACCCTTATTATGCTCACGTATATTTCGGTGATGAACATCGTTGGATTTACAACGGTATAGCAACAAACTTTCCGTTACGCAATATCCGGCAGAAGAATTGGGATGGTGATTATTATGCTATATTAGGTGACCTTGTTGTCGGGAATAAGACCATTACGGTTATTTCTACGCATATTCCTTGGCAAAAGGAATGGCACCAAGGATCGCTGGAGGCTTTGATTAAAGAATTGGAACAATATGAATATTTTATTTGTATGGGCGATATGAATGCTTTTGATGAGGGACAGCAAAGTTTTGTGAAAGTCGGGTTTAATATAGCAAATGGCGGAACTATGGGTTGGTTTGGTACTGCAGCTGCAACCAACAGTGCTGTGGGGAGAAAAGGAGATTTGCCCAATACAAGTATTGATAATATCGTAACAAGCGCTAATATTAAGATTATGCGGACGTCTGCTCCGTTGACGGGTCGTAATGATTTGGATCATTTGCCTGTTTTGGCAGACCTTGTGGTGACGTGGTAAGGAGAATAAACTAAAAATAGCCCGTGAACTTCCGTCGCGGGCTATTTTTGTTACTCACTTTCCGTCATAGTGCCGATAGCTGCTAATAATTCCTTTAGTTGATCGGGAGAGAGAACACCACCATGGCGAAATAATACTTGATAGTTACGGTCGAGGAGGATCCACGTCGGAAAGGCCAATGTACCGGGACCATTCAGTGCGTGCGCTAGTTCGTGTGTTCCAGTATTTTTGCCTGTTGGTTTGAAAGCATACTTCCTGCCTTGAAATAAGACGTTTGTTTTACTTTCCGCGTCAAACTCTATGTAGTAGAATAAGTCCGCTTTTGCAGCAAAATTGTCGTTTTGTTGGATTTGTTTTTTTTGCATGCGGCAATATTGACACCAATCGGTAGAAAGCAAAACCAGCAGAGGTTTTGCTTTCTGTTTCATGAGGCTATCTACCTTAGCGATATTCACGGGGTTTATTTGTGCATCACAGATGAAAGACGTGAACAAGCCTGCGACCATGAGCAACGTAGAACGATATTTCCTTAATCTTACGGTTATCATACTTACCTAAACAGATTATATCGTACGCCTAAGAATCCACGGATTCCCTGGTTTGGCCCGTAAACGTAACTGGGATCAAATGGTAGGAGACTCGGGTCATCAATTTTTTCAAACGGATCATGTACACGAGAGATAATAAAAGGAATCCCTTTGGTAGGGGTCCAGTTTAGTAAATTCTTTACACCACCGAAAATTTCCAATCCGTTACGGAAATGCTTCGTAACCTGTATATTCTGAATACTCCATACTTTCGACTCATCCGGTCTTGGGTCATCTGCACCCAAAACGGGTAAACGCATAGGGCCTATGACATTTCCGGTATAATCAAAACTTAATCCTAAACGGTTCCAGTTATAACCTATAGTCCAGGTACCCATGTACTTCTCCGTCAGCATCTGCCATTCACGTTCTCCCTCTTCTTCACTATGGACATCCATGACCGTTCCGCCGACCATGGCTTTGAAACCGCTTGGGTGTACCCAATCCAAATTGAGGGAAATGCCTTGTGAAACAGCGTGTCCGTCTAAATTGGAGTAGATGATCTTGTTGATGTCGGTGTCATAGTCGGGGATAATTTTATTGGAAAAATACGTGTAGAACGCCGATGCATCAATACCAAATACAGCTCCATTATCCGAGTAGAATTTCTTTACATAGTTGATATTGGAGTTCCATGAAGTTTCCGGTTTTAGATCGCCGATAAATACCACGTCGCGTGCGCCAGTCAATGCTGCATGGTCTTCGGTAAACACATTTGCAACGCGATATCCATTCCCTACACCGACACGCAATACTTGGCTTTTATCTCTAGAATTCCATTTATAGTTCAGGCGCGGCGATAATATACTCCCGTGAATAGAATTGTAATCGTATCGTGCGCCAAGCAATAATTTATGCTGTGGATGTAGGGTAATCTCATCTTGTACAAAAAGCCCTGGCAAATGGGTATGCGATACGTCGGTTGTTGCGGGGGTATTATCGTCGTAATAGGTGTAGCGATAAGCTAATCCGGTCAATAGATCATGGTTTTTGATTTGTTTATGCCAAGTTAATTGACCAAATACAATTTTCTGATCTGCCATATACTCTGTATCGCCATAAACACTGTTTTGATCGTGGCCATTTGCACTGAAAGATAGAGAGAAATCTTCTTTGCCGGGTAAATCGTACACACCCATCACTTCCCACCGCTTGGTGTAAATACTTTCGCCATATACTTCGTCCCCGCCGCGATACTGCCTATTCCAATTCATTTCACCTCCCCAGCGGTCTTCATATATATAGCGGGCCGCCAGCGAGAATGTTTTGTTGTCTTTACGTGCGAAATTCCACTTATTAAAGATGGAAATCCGATCTTGCAGGGTGACGTCTGTGAAATTATCTCCGTTTTTATCTAACGGATTCGAATAGTTAAAGTAATTGACGCCCAATAATGATTGGGCAGAGCCCACCTTAAACTTACCACCGAGATCCAGGTTATATTCTTGCCAAGTGGTTCCGAAGGTTTCTAAGCTTAACAGCGGTGCGTTTTCCGGAGTTTTTGTGATAATGTTGATAAGACCCCCCACCGCTTCACTGCCGTATAATGTAGAAGCGGGGCCTTTGACTATTTCTACACGTTCGATTAAGGCCTGCGGAATACCGTTCAACCCATACACCGTTGAGAGGCCGGAAACAATAGGCATACCATCGATCAATACCATCGTATAGGGGCCTTCTAGACCATTTATATGGATGTCGCCTGTATTACAGACACTGCAATTGATCTGTGGACGCACACCATTTATATTCTGTAGAGATTCGAAAATTGTTGGTGCCGGATTCGCTCTGAAAAATTTAGCAGAGTATACTTCGACCGGAATAGGGCTTTCTAATTTGGAGACTTCCCGCAGGGTACCCGAAACCACGACTTCGTCTAAATTACGATTGTCTTTTTGTAGTACAATGCGGATTTGTGTCATGCTTTTGGATGCATCGATATGCTTTTTAGCAGGAAGGTAACCTACAGCCCGGATGACCAACTTCGCTTCGTTCGTGGGTATGTCTTCTAATAGGAAATTGCCGTCTTCATCGGTGGTCGTTCCCACGGTAGAGCCATCTAGCAGCACACTGGCAGCGAAAATAGGTTGGTTGTCGGCGTCGGTGATTTGCCCCTGTATTTTTGTTTGGGCGAAAAGTGTCCATGGAAATATATAGAGTAAGGCGAATAGAAAAAGCCCATTGGTGTATTTTTTTGTCATGTATAATAAATCATAATTAGCGTGCACGTCTGGTTAATACGCCCAACGTTACGCTCAATGAATGAATCAGCAATCAACATCTGCGAAAAGCTGTGACAATCACAACATCGTGCAGACCTGACCGCGTGAATTAAATGTTTTTAGTCATTTCCGATAGATCCTCGGAGGTGAAAATTAAGATAGGGAGGAAGTGGGTGGTCCCCGTAAATTATAATGAAAGAGCAGCGTAGCAGGCGCATGTTCCGTTAGTTCTGCATAATGTATGCAAAGTAAAATCGGGGTGACGGAGAGTTCGAATGCTGGAAAATCATCAGCGACGAATACGCCTGCAAATACAACGTTTAGGAATTGAATTTCATCGTCCGAATGGTGATGATGAGGCTTCCCCTTTTTGGTGAAGTCATAAGGGTGAATGTGGGTAACAATCTCACCAGTAGAAGTGACTTCCTTATGCATAAATACCACACCACTGGTGATGATAGCCACCATCCATACGCTTAGTGACCAAGCGATAAGATTGCGGTATGTGGTACTAAGTCTGTGCATAACTGTATTTTACATTTTTTGTGAAATTACGAAATGATAGGGAAACTACAGTGTTAATTTATTGTTGTGATCCGGGAAAAGCAAGCTGGGTTTGTGTATTTTGGCTTCTTCGGGCGTCATACTCGCATAAGAAATAATGATAATGATATCGCCTACCTGTACCAAACGGGCGGCAGCGCCATTCAGGCAAATAGTACCCGTTCCTCGCTCCCCAGGGATAACGTAAGTCTCTAATCGAGCTCCGTTATTGTTGTTCACAATCTGCACTCTTTCGTTTGCAACAATATTTGCTGCATCCATCAAATCTTCATCGATCGTGATGCTTCCCACGTAGTTCAGTTCCGCTTGCGTAACGCGAACCCGATGAATCTTTGATTTCATTACTTCAATCAACATAATACAAAATTACTCATTTTTTTTTAACTCGTATGTACTTACCCCTCTTTAACCTAAATTGTCCCATCCGGAGATTTGAGGTATGTAGAAACTCATCCTTAGTACAGTCTACTATCTCAAATATCCGAAGGGACGAGTTTTATGGATTCGTGTTTATTTTAGTATCCATGAGCTCGCTTCGCTCGGTTTTGCCTTCTTTTTTACGGAAAAAAAGAAGAGAACTAATCCAATAACATATTGTCTATTAACCTTACACCCTCTACCCAGGCTACTAATAGGGCCACATGCTTCTTAGTGGGATCAATTTGATCAATTTCCTGTAGTGAGCGGGTTTCGCAGATAGCGAGGTATTCAACTTCGATCTCACCTTCTTGCTCGAGTATGGATAGCGCTTTCTGCCGGAGATTGTTGAGCTCGTGGTCATTAAAATAACGCTTTATATGGCTCAATGCACGGTATAAAGCCAATGCTTTTTGCTTCCCTGCTTCCGAAAGACGTGTGTTGCGCGAGCTTAGTGCAAGCCCGTTTTCGTTTCGGACGGTGGGACAAATATGGAGCGTGATGGGTAGCTTTTTTAAGTCAATTAGCCGCTGAATGACCATGACCTGTTGGAAGTCTTTTTGACCGAAGCAGGCGACATGCGGTTCGACTAAGCGAAACAGTTTATATACGATCTGGGTTACTCCTTGAAAATGCCCCGGTCGCTTTTCTCCTTCCCAAACTTGCTCCAGGTTGCCGAGATCAAGGTGCCAACGTTTCTCCATGGGCGTATACATCTCTTCGACCGAAGGCAAAAAAGCAGCATCACATCCGATTTTCTGTAACAGCTGGAGATCGTTTTGTTCTGGGCGGGGATATCTTTCGAGATCCGTTGGATCATTAAATTGGGTGGGATTTACAAAAATACTACATACCACGACATCCGCAATTTGTTTTGCTTCCGTTATTAAAGACATGTGCCCCTCGTGTAGTGCTCCCATCGTGGGCACTAGGGCTATACGCTGCTGCGTATTACGAGCCTCGTCAAGGAAGGTTTGCAGGGTGTTTTTTGTTCTAAATATGTTCACAGCAACACGTTAAAATAAGGGCGCAAATTTGCATAAATAAATTCGCAATGTAAAGGTATGAAATCTAGTGAATTGTAAAATTCATAAAATAATCGTATCTTTGTAGACCGATTTTACTGTTCGATAAATAAAAAAAAGAATTGGAGATGGCAAAAACGAAAATATTGTTTGTAACCCATGAGATGTCGCCTTTCCTTGAAATAAGTAAGATTTCTGAAATAACACGCCAGTTACCGCAAGCGATGCAAGAAAAGGGATTTGAAATCCGGATTTTGATGCCGCGTTTTGGTAATATTAATGAGCGTAGAAATCGTCTTCATGAAGTGATAAGGTTGTCGGGAATGAACATTGTGGTGGATAAAAATGACAATCCGCTTATTATTAAGGTTGCTTCATTGCCTGCAGCAAGAATGCAGGTCTATTTTTTAGATAATGAAGAGTATTTTCAGCGGAAGAAGATTTTTCGTGACGAGAAGGGAGCATTTTTTGCAGACAATAACGAACGTTCGTTATTCTTCTGTAAAGGAGTCTTAGAGACGGTGAAGAAATTAGGTTGGTCACCAGACGTGGTGCATTGCCATGGTTGGTTTTCAGCCATGATTCCGGCTTATTTGAAAACGGTTTATAAAGATGATCCTACATTCAAGGATGCTAAAGTGATGTATTCTCTTTATGCAAATGAAGATTTTGACACTGTTGGAACTAAATATGGCGCTATGGCAGCGCAAACTGATATGCGCGCTGAGGATGCCGCACCTTATGGCGAAGGTTCATATGTAGATCTTTATAAAGGAGTTCTTTCATATACGGATATCGCAGTATTTGCTGATGATGACATCCACCCAGAGCTTAAGCTATATGTTGAAGAAAATGGAATCCGTAGTTTCTCTCCTCAGGGAGATGTGGATTATGAAGGGTTCGCAGAAGTATTTGAGGAGTTTTCCACGGCTGACGTAGAGGAAACTGCATAAAGCTTTTATAATTTAAATAAATGTTAAAAAGACGCGATTCTCATCGCGTCTTTTTTGTTTGCATGATTTTTTTTGTTATTTTAGATTTACTAACAGTGTTTTCGAATACAAATACGGAATTGACTATTATAAACAAAATAGCATGGAGAATTTCTCAAGAAGATCATTTTTACAGAGCATCGCATTGCTTGCCGCTGGATCGGTAGTGTCGTTACCGGTTAACGCATTTGGGTTGCACCGCAAACTAAGGGTTACTTTGGTTGGTACCGGAGTTAGAGGTATATCGTTTTGGGGACGACGCTTGGTAGAGCAGTATCCAGATCAACTAGAGTTTGTTGGGCTAAGCGATATCAACCCGGGCAGGTTGCAGTATGCGAAAGAATACATGAAAGTGGATTGTCCCACCTTTGTCAATTTCAAAGAGATGCTGGACAAAGCCAAACCAGACTTAGTTATCGTGTGTACAACAGATTCGTCGCATCATGAGCGAATCATCGAAGGATTGGCGGCTGGTTGTGACGTGCTTACGGAAAAACCATTGACAACCGACGAAATAAAGGCCCAGGCTATATTGGACGCGGAACGAAAATACGGTAGAAACCTGATTGTAGGATTTAATTACCGGTGGAGTCCCTATATGACGAAAATTAAGGAATTGGTTATGAATGGGGAAATCGGCGAAATTACGTCGGTTGATTTTAATTGGTACCTTAATGTGCATCACGGGGCGTCGTATTTCCGCCGGTGGCACGGGCTGATGGACAAGGGCGGATCATTATGGATACATAAAGCCACGCATCATTTTGATTTGCTTAATTGGTGGCTGGATTCGGAACCTGAAGAAGTGTTCGCTTATGGCGCGCTGGAGCATTATGGAAAAAATGGACCGTTCCGAGGAACTAGTTGTCGCAGTTGTTCATATAAAAAAGAATGTAACTACTATTGGGATATCACGGGAGATTCCCATGCCATGAAGCTCTATGTGGCAAATGAAACACATGATGGGTATATCCGTGATGGTTGTGTTTATCGGGAGGAGATCGATATTTATGATAAGATGTCGGCGCAAATTAAATATGCAAACGGCGTAATAGCTAATTATTCACTCACGACATATTCGCCGTTTGAGGGTTGGCGGATAGCTTTCAACGGACAAAAAGGACGTATTGAGGCGTGGTTGGATATTCCCTGGATGAAAAATGATACGATGGATCAGGAGAGCTTGCACGCTGCTGAAATGCAACAGGCGAATAATATTGATGTTATTCATGAGCCAGTTGTGCTTTATAAAAACTGGAAGGATTATCAAGTCATTCAGGTAGCTAGCGAGCGGGCTGGGCATGGTGGAGGCGACCGCCGTCTACACGACAAGCTGTTCAAACAACCCGAGGCCCCTGACCCATATGGACACGCAGCTGGATTGCGAGATGGGGTGATGTCTATTTTGATTGGCGTGGCCGCCCGTCATAGTATCGAGCAGGGGAGCCCCATAAAAATTGCATCGTTGACAGATTTAAAACCGAAAGTCAAACGAGGATAGAAAACGAAAACTTTTTATTTTTACATTAATCACTTCTATTATAGGGTTCAAGGTGGTCTCTACTTCATAATACAAAAAAAAAATATGTACTTTTGTGCCTGAAAACGGGAAATATCTTCCCGTTTTTAAGAGCATTACGCACTATGTTAGAAAAACTACAAGCTATAAAAGAACGTTGGGAAGAGGTAGAAGCTGAACTAAGTAAACCTGAAACCATAAGTGATATGAAGCGTTTTGCCAAGTTAAACAAAGAGTATAAAGACTTGGGCAAAATTGTGGAGCGCTATCATGTTTATAAGAATATCGTTAGTAATATCGATACGAACAAAGATATACTTGCCCACGAAAAAGATCAGGAGCTACGGGAAATGGCGAAAGAAGAACTTGACCTTTTACTGACGGAAAAGGAAGAAAAAGAGGAAGAGATCCGGTTGATGCTAATTCCTAAAGATCCCGAAGATGGCAAGAATGCTATTATTGAAATTAGGGGCGGTACAGGAGGTGACGAAGCGGCTCTTTTTGCAGGCGATTTGTATCGAATGTATACTCGTTTTTTTGAGACAAAAGGGTGGCGTACAGAGGTAATGGATGTAACAGAGGGTACCTCCGGTGGATACAAAGAGGTTATTTTAAAAGTTATCGGCGACGATGTATATGGTCAATTGAAATATGAATCGGGGGTGCACCGTGTACAGCGTGTTCCGGATACGGAGACACAGGGACGTGTTCATACATCTGCTGCTTCGGTTGCAGTTTTACCGGAAGCAGAAGATGTGGATGTGGAGTTGAATCCGGGTGATATCGAAATGCAAACGTCGCGCTCGGGCGGGGCTGGAGGTCAAAACGTCAATAAGGTAGAAACCAAGGTGCAATTGACGCACAAACCATCTGGAATTGTGGTCGTGTGCCAAGTGGAACGCTCCCAGTTAGCGAACCGTGAACTCGCAATGGAGATGCTTCGGAATAAACTATATGAATTGGAGGTGCAGAAAAAGCATGGTGATGTGGCGGCAAAACGTAAAACAATGGTGTCTACCGGCGACCGTTCCGCCAAGGTAAGGACGTACAATTATCCGCAAGGACGCGTTACCGAACACCGTATTGGCTTGACACTTTATAACCTTCCTGCTGTGATGGATGGTGATATTCAGGGCATTATAGATGCGCTTCAATTTGCGGAGAATGCAGAGAAAATGAAAGAGGGTGCAGTAGACTAAATTTTTTCAAAAAAATTTCCTCATTCTGTAAAATACCCCTATATTTGCACACCTTCAAACGGGAAGGAAATATGGTCTGGTAGTTCAGCTGGTTAGAATACATGCCTGTCACGCATGGGGTCGCGGGTTCGAGTCCCGTCCAGACCGCAAAAAAAAAGAAGCTTGGCTTCGAAAAACGTTCTTACAATATTTATACTTCCGAAAAGGAAATTTGGTCTGGTAGTTCAGCTGGTTAGAATACATGCCTGTCACGCATGGGGTCGCGGGTTCGAGTCCCGTCCAGACCGCAAAAGGTATCTTTATAATGAAGATACCTTTTTGTTTTTATGATTCTTTCCGACAAATTGTTTCAGCCCTACTTTTTTCACGTTAAGGCATCCATTTCTTTAGTGTCAATTCTGTGCCATCCCATACGGCATAGGTACAAGTCTGTATCCATTCACCGAGATTAATGATTCGGCTGTTTTCAGAGAGTTTGATGTCATAGGCGAGGTGTCGGTGTCCGAATATGAAATAATCTACGTGCTCTCTTTGCAGCAGGTCTTTGGCGTATTGAATGAGCCACTCTCGGTCTTCTCCTAAGAAGTGTTCTTCTTCCAGACTAGCAGCTCGGCTGTGGCGTGACCATCTTTGCGCGATACCAATGCCTAAGTTGGGATGTAATCTTGCAAAAAGCCATTGGCAAATATTACTTCGGAAGAAAGTTTTTAGAAATTTATATTTGGCGTCTCCCGGGCCAAGACCATCCCCATGATGTATGTAAAATCGCTTCCCATGGAGTTGGAGCATTAATTCATTGTCTACAATACGAGCGTTTAGCTGTTCTTTTAAATAACCGAACATCCACATATCGTGGTTACCTTTGAAGAGCGTGATTTCTACGCCAAGATCGGAGAGTTCCGCTAATTTTCCAAGAAATCGAATAAATCCTTTGGGGACCACGGTGCTATATTCAAACCAGAAATCAAAAATGTCGCCTACCAAAAAAAGTGCTTTCGCATCGTGCTTGATATGGTCTAACCAAGAGACGAGCTGACGCTCCCGTTCAAGAGAAGTGGCTTTGGGGGCAACACCCAAATGAAAATCCGAAGCAAAGTATATTTTATCTTTCATGGAGCGTCAAAATTAATCAATTTTTGATTAAAGTTGTTGTTTTAAGCCGAACCCCTCCTTGAATATTCAAGGTCGCATCCAAATGTTTTACAACTGCACAAACTTATTTTTAGTACTATCCGTAATGTAAAATATTTGAAGCGACGAGGTTTATCTTCTTTTTACGGGAAAAAGAAGATAAAAATCCTAACTTGCGTTTGCGTAAACAACAAAAAGGATTATGAATAAAAACTTAGGAATTATACTGCTGGCATTGGGTTTTACAGCCTGTAACCAGGAGAAAGTTATTGAATCAAAAGACGACATTGTGCTAAAACCTTATCCAAAAACAGAAAAAATTGACCAAAAAGATGATTATTTTGGAACAATTGTCGAAGACCCATATCGTTGGTTAGAAGATGATCTGTCGGCCGAAACCAAACAATGGGTAACGGCTCAAAACGAAGTAACACAAGATTATTTAGGACAAATACCATTCCGTGAAGCCATCCACAAACGTTTGGAAAGCTTATGGAATTACGAGAAGGAGGGTGCCCCGATTAAGGAAGGGGATTATATCTATTTCTATAAAAATGACGGGCTCCAGAACCAATATGTGCTTTGGCGAAAAAAAGGTGAAGAGGGGAAAGAGGAAGTTTTCTTGGATCCTAATAAGTTTTCCGAGGATGGTACAAGCTCATTGGCGGGGATTTCTTTTTCTAAGGACGGTTCTTTGGTCGCTTATCAGATTTCGGAAGGAGGGTCTGATTGGCGAAAGGTTGTCGTACTGAAAACAGAGGATAAATCTATAGTGGGGGATACGCTTGTGGATGTCAAGTTTTCGGGCTTAGCTTGGAAAGGTAATGAAGGTATTTATTATAGCAGTTATGATAAGCCGAAAGAGGGTTCGGCATTATCCGCTATGACAGACCAACATAAATTATACTTCCATAAGCTAAATACGGCACAATCAGACGATGAACTGATTTTTGGTGGACCAACGATGCCGCGTCGTTACATTGGAGCGGGACTAACTGAGGACGAACGTTATCTAATGGTGTCGGCAGCTAATGCTACCTCTGGGAACGAATTGTATATAAAAGATCTGTCGTCTCCGAATGGGGATTTCGTAACGGTGGTGGGTGACATGGATAAAAACCATGAAATTATCGATAACGATGGAGCTAAATTGTTTATATACACGGAATTAGACGCGCCAAATGGACAGGTCATAACCGTCGATGCTGCTAAGCCGCAACCGGAAAATTGGCAAACATTAATCGCTGAAACGGAGCAGGCGCTCTCACCGACTGTGGGCGGAGGCAAAATATTTGCTAATTATCTAAAAGATGCGGCTTCGCTTGTGAAGCAATACGATCGAAATGGAAAATTGGAAAGGGAAATCGAACTGCCTGGTATAGGCTCTGCAGGAGGATTTGATGCTAAATTAGAAGATAACGACTTATATTATTCTTTCACGAACTACGTGAATCCAGTTACCATCTATAGATATGATATTGCATCTGGAAAGTCGGAAATTTATAAGGAATCAGCCATCAATTTTGATCCATCGCAATATGAGTCGAAGCAGGTATTCTACTCTTCTAAGGATGGAACGAAGATACCGATGATCATCACGTATAAAAAGGGCATCCAATTAGATGGGACGAACCCAACGATGCTGTATGGATATGGCGGATTTAATATCAGCTTGACACCGTCCTTTTCGACAAGTAATATTATCTTGCTGGAACAAGGTGGTGTGTATGCGGTCGCAAACCTACGTGGTGGTGGAGAGTATGGGGAGAGTTGGCACCTAGGTGGAACACAGATGAACAAGCAAAATGTATTTGACGATTTTATAGCGGCGGCCGAGTATCTGATAAGTCAGAAGTATACTTCTTCAGAAAAATTGGCTATTGCGGGCGGTTCCAATGGTGGGCTTTTGGTTGGGGCAAGTATGACACAACGTCCAGAGCTCTTTAAGGTCGCTTTTCCGGCGGTGGGTGTCTTGGATATGTTGCGCTATCATAAATTTACGGCAGGAGCAGGCTGGGCATTCGATTATGGTACTGCAGACGACAATAAGGAGATGTTTGAATACTTGTATGCTTATTCGCCTTATCATGCATTGAAGCCGGGTACAGCTTACCCTGCGACAATGGTAACAACGGCGGATCATGATGATCGGGTGGTGCCGGCACATTCATTTAAATTTGCTGCACGTTTGCAGGAATACCATGACGGAGATAATCCTGTGCTGATCCGTATCGATACCAAAGCGGGACACGGAGCAGGAAAATCGACGGCGATGGTTATTGACGAGCAAACGGATAAATGGTCATTTATGTTCCAGAATATGCAAACAGATTATAAGGAAATAAAATAAAAAATAAGGGGCGTATGAATCACGCCCCTTATTTTTATATATCTAATTGCGTTTGCATATTCTTGGTCAACGCTTTTTTATGCAATAGAATGGAAATTGTTTTGTACCGCACATATTCTTTAGTTGCATACATGTATCCTTTGTAATCGTTGGATTCTCCCCATGAATTTTTTACGATATAGTATTCTTTGCCATTTTGATCTTTGACCGTACCCACGATATGCATGCCATGATCGTCGGTAGTGGTGTAGTTATCAAAAGCCTCCTGACGTTGAGTCGGAGTAATTTTAGCTTCCGGTTTCGGCCCATTGAACATCGTCTCTATTTCTTCGGCAGTCATTTGCTCTACTGGTTTCTCCGGAACATACGCCACGCCATTTTTCCAGCTGAAACTCTTTTCAGACACGTCGGTCGCCCAAGCTACCGTGTATCCATTCTGAAGAGCATTGTCAATAATATCCGTCAGATCGTTTATCTGTACATTATAGAAGCTCTCAAAAGACCAGTTGTCAGGAATAAGTAAAACAAATGACTTATAATAGGGGTGTTCTTCGAATGACGAGATACCGATGTAATCATCTGGGGTAATACCAACGACTTCGTCAGCAAATTTTCGAGGTGTGTATGTCTTTCCATTATACTGGAAAGATTCAGGCACTTTTCCTAAATAGGCGTCCATCGCTGCGGTAAAAGAAGTTATCCAAGTTTTGCTTGGCTTTTTACTTTTCGCCACCGTTTCTGTGATGCTTTGGAGGATGGGGCTCATCTCTCCAAAATTATTACGTTTTTGCCCTTCTTGTAGCCCTGTATAGACTTCTTGTGGAACCGCCCCGTATTTACGGAAGATGGTTAACACGTCGTGTAACTGACCGCCATCACCTTGCGCTTGTTTTCCATGTAGTCGGACAAAGTTTTTGGCTTTTTCGATATACGTATTACGGGCGGTATAGATCGAAGAAATTTCTACGGGCTGTTTGCCCATTCTGATCATTTCCGATTCCAGAAAAGAGTTGCCGGAATAGGACCAGCAGGTGCCCGAAGAACCTTGATCTTTAATAGACGTGTTTCCTAGATTAATGACTTCTGTAAATCGGAAACCGTCTTTACTGTTGTCACTAACATTGTGTTTTAACGCATTGATGAGATTATCCTGCGCACTAATAGGTGCAGAAGCCGAAAGTGTAAATAAGGCTGCCGCTAATAATAATGATTTATTCCAGTTCATTGTTGTTAAGTAAAATTTTACGAAATTAAAATTTTATAATGAGCTCGGATTGGTTTCATTGTAAAAATCATAATATACCAAAAGAGACGCCAATTTTGGCGCCTCTTAGGAAATCTTAAGCTTGGATTAAACCATCGCCGTTATTTAAAAGCAAATACTTTGCCTAGCTTTTCGTTACTGGCTATCGTATTATTGAGGTCGTTTAATTTTCCAGTAGCAATATCAATGACCATGCCATGCACTGCTAAATTTTGGTTGTTTTTCCAAGCATTTTGTACAATGGATGTGGTACAGAGATTGAATACTTGCTCTTTTACATTAAGCTCTATTAACCGGTTTACTTTTTCGTCATGATTGTCAATTCCATCAATTTCTGCGGCGTGTAAACGATAAACGTCTTTAATATGACATAACCAGTTGTCAATAACGCCGAATTGCTGGCGGCTTAAGGATGCTGCTACACCTCCGCAACCATAATGTCCCGCCACCACAATGTGTTTTACTTTTAATACATTGACGGCGTAGTCAAGAACAGAGAGCATACTCATATCGGAATGCACACACATATTGGCGATGTTGCGATGAACAAATACCTCCCCAGGCCGGGAACCCACTATCTCGTTGGCTGGAACACGACTATCTGCGCAACCAATCCAAAGAATCTCTGGGCTCTGACCTTTGGCTAGCTGCTCAAACCTTCCCGAAGTATCATTTTTAACGAATTCTACCCAAGCTCTGTTGCCTTCTAATATTTTCTGAAAACCTAATTCTAGTTCTTTATTTAACATAATTATATTTGTTGTTTTATGTTTTTGTCCCTGGCTGAACGGTAGGTGCTTGTCACGCTGAATGTCAACCTGGGCAATTTAATACATTATTGTGAATATCTTTTGTAAATCTTTGTTTTTTCTGTAATTATACGCTGACTTTTTTGTCTGGTGTAATAGTTCCGTTCGCTTTCTTATACGTGACGGATTCTAACTCGATATCAATGCCTTTACTCACAGCGTTTGTTTGAAAGTCTTTTAAAACCTCAATGACATCTTTATCGATGAATTTGCTGTATCTTCCGTCAATCCGGATCGTTTGGACGCCTTTTGGTAAACTATAAAGCTTCTGTTGGATAGGAACTTTGTTTAAAAAGGATACTTCTTCTGCCAGCGTCATGGTCACCTTTTTCTCCCCATTCTCTTCGCCAATCTCCATTTTAAATGCATTTTGCATATTTGCACGAATAATATAGAAAAGAGCGACAACAATACCTATTCCTACGCCCATCAACAAATCTGTAAAAACGACGGCGACGATCGTGGCGGAAAATGGGATAAATTGATCTAAACCTTTGCGTAACATCTTCTTAAAAAGACTGGGATTTGCCAATTTATAACCGGTATGAAGGAGTATGGCTGCCAAACAGGCCAGTGGGATCATATTAATGAGCGATGGAATCGCTAACAAGGCGACTAGAAGCCATATGCCGTGTAGCATGGCGGATTGCCGCGTCCGCCCACCGGCCTGTGCATTGGCAGAAGAGCGTACGATAACGGATGTTAGGGGAAGACCACCGAGAAACCCACTGGTCATATTACCGACGCCTTGTGCAACTAACTCTCGATTGGTCGGTGTAACGCGTTTGAAAGGATCTATTTTGTCGATGGCTTCAATACTAAGTAATGTCTCTAAACTGGCAATGATAGCGATGGTGAATGCAACTATCCAGACGTCTTTATTTAGAATTTGTGTGAAATCAGGAAAAATAAATAATTGTGTAAATTCCTGAAAAGAGTTTACAATGGGAATCATTACGAAGTGATCGCCACGAAGTTGCATGGTCGAGCCGTTAAAAATCGACGCCAATCCGATTCCTAAAAGAACCACGACCAATGGAGCAGGTACTTTGTTGAGACCTTTTATTTTTGGCCAATAAATGAGGATGATAAGAGACAACAAACAGATGATCGTTGCCGCCCAGCTGATATTGCCGAAAATGGTGTCTTTAAAAGCTGCTATCCCTCCGCCTGCGTCGATTTCGAAAGCGTGCTCTTCTGAAAGTCCAAACGCTAACGGTATTTGTTTTAATATAATGGTAATACCAATAGCGGCTAACATACCCAAAATTACGGCTGATGGGAAGTAGTTTCCAATCATACCTGCTTTGATGATGCCTAGAATAAGTTGAACTACACCGGCGATGACGACAGCGAGTAGAAATGTTTCATAAGCGCCTAGTTGTTCAATTGCACCCAGGACGATGACCGTTAGGCCGGCCGCGGGACCACTCACGCTTAGGGGAGATTTACTCATAGATGCGACGACCAGTCCCCCAATTATACCGGTCAATATTCCTGCAAACAACGGCGCACCTGAGGCCATTGCAATACCCAGACATAGTGGTAGTGCTACTAAAAATACCACAATACTTGCTGGGAAATCATATTTTAAGTCCCTTTTCGATAATTTAAGAAAAGCGGACAAACGAGTTCCTGACATAAAATTTTAAATTTAAATCCATTATCTATTGAACACACGAAAGTCAATAAAACCTGCATGAGTTCGTGTTCATGTACAGATAGATCCTCTTGAAGCTGTTGATAGCGACAAAAAGACTATGTAAGATGGATTAACTATTAGGGGGCGGGGGAGGAACGGAGGGATGGAACACGCTAAAAAGCCCTTCGTTTTTTAGGTAATGTTTTTCTTTTCCTAAATTTTCGATAATAGGACAAAATGATAAATAGTCGGAAGTGGTTGTGAAAAGCTTCATTCCGGCTTCATGGAGATCTTCGGACGCATTGTTCCCTTTTGCAGTATTCTCAATCTCTAATTGGAGGACAACTTGTAAAATGGTTCCCTGATCTAGAACGTTTATAAACATAGGTGTAGCCGAAATGAGCATCTTGGTCATGAAGATGGCAAAGCATAATTTCGAGGCTAGAATCCTTGTTTTTTTTGTAATCACGCTCTTTTATTTTGTTCTTTTCAAAAATACAACTTTTTCTTTGGAAAAAAGATAGGAATCAGTCAATAAGTGTTAATTTTTTATTAATTATCCATATCTTTCGCTATTTAATTGAAATTGTTACAAATATGTGGCATTTTTGTTGTTACTAGAGGATTAACTGATCTCGTATGGCGTCTACTAAAGAATTTATTGAAAAAATAACCGCCTCGTATAGCCCCAAGGGAGAATATATCCAATTGGGTTCCGGTGTTCTGGGTAAGGAGGTGATTACAGATGCTAAGGTAAACTTAGCACTTAAAATCATGAACCGCCACGGACTTATTGCAGGGGCGACTGGTACTGGGAAAACCCGCACATTACAGTTGATTGCAGAACAACTATCGGATAAAGGCGTGCCTGTTTTTATGCTCGACGTCAAAGGTGATCTGTCTGGGTTGGCGGAAGAGGGAAAAACAAATGATGCGTTAATTGAACGTGGGAAGCTTGTAGGGATACCATTTGAACCTGCGCAATTTCCGTTAGAGATATGCTCGCTTAGTGGCAAACTGGGAGCGCCGATGCGGATAACCGTGCAGGATTTTGGACCTATTCTGCTGGCGAGGATATTAGATCTGAACGATACGCAGACGGGTGTATTATCCGCTATATTTAAGTATGCGGGAGATCAACAATGGGAACTGATTGATTTTAATGATGTAAAGAAGCTGCTTATTTACTTAACTGATGGTCCGGGGGCGGAGGACATTAAGGATGATTACGGTAAAATAAGTTCATCATCGTCCGGAACGATCTTACGGAAAATTGTGGCTGTAGAACAACAGGGAATAGCGCATATTTTCGGAGAAAAGGAGTTTGATATCCAGGATTTGTTTAACAAAATAGATGGTCGAGGGGTGATTACATTGTTGAATATTTCGGATATCCAGGACCAACCGTTGGTGTTTTCTACTTTTCTGTTGAGCCTGTTGGCCCAATTATTTAAGGAATTGCCGGAAGTTGGGGATCTGGATAAACCAAAATTAATCTTTTTCTTTGATGAAGCACACTTATTATTCAACGGGGCTTCAAAAGCTTTTCTCAGCCAAGTTGAGCAGATTGTTCGATTGATCCGTTCGAAGGGAGTTGGCGTATTTTTCTGTACACAAGCTGCAACGGACATTCCTGCATCGGTTTTAGGGCAATTGGGGAATCGTGTGCAACATGCGCTGCGGGCTTTTACGCCTAATGATGCGGATAACCTTCGGAAAACAGTGAAAACTTATCCGTATTCTCCTTTTTATGAAATCGACAAGGTGTTGACTTCATTAGGAACGGGGCAAGCATTGATTACAGTTCTAAATGAAAAAGGTATCCCTACAGAAGTAGTAGCTACGCACCTAGTGCCTGCTAGAGCAGTTATGGGGCCATGCCAATCAGAAACCTATGCCAAAATTACGAGAGATTCAGATTTTTATGATAAATATCAAGAACGGATAGAGCGAAGAAGTGCTGCCGAAATTGTGGACGAGAAGACGGCCGTTTTCGAGGCTAACGAGGAACAGGAAAAAGCGAGGAAAGAAGCCCAAAAATCCATGAGCCGAGGTTCAGGTCGGCGAAGTACCAGGCAGACACCCATGGAAGCTGCTAAAACCCAAGCCTCCCGCACATTAGCCCGAGAGGGAGCGAAGCTTCTGGGTAAATTGGCAAATGGCTTTCTAAACGCCCTATTTAAGAAAAAATAGATAGAATAAATTTCTATCTTTGTTAGATTTGGATGGTGTAATCGATAACAACAAATAGATAATGAGTAAACCAACATTGTTAATTCTAGCCGCGGGAATGGCGAGTAGATACGGATCGTTAAAACAGATTGATGGATTCGGCCCGCATGGAGAAACCATCATTGATTATTCTATATATGATGCTATTCGAGCGGGTTTTGGAAAAGTAGTATTTATTATACGCGAGGAATTTTTGGAGAAAATGCGTGCTGTTTTCGATGAAAAGCTGAGCGGTAAGATTGAAGTGGACTACGCTTTTCAGAGTTTTGATTTGACGAAATTTGGTGTCGATAGGGTAATCGAACGTACGAAGCCGTGGGGAACGGCACATGCCGTGATGAGTGCGAAAGATCATATCAGTGAACCTTTTTGTGTGATTAACGCGGATGATTTCTACGGCAAGGATGCCTTTGAGAAAATGGCTGCTTTTTTACGTGATGAAGTTACGGATGACAAGATGGCTTTAATGGGATTTAAGGTCGGTAATACGATGTCAGATTATGGATATGTTTCCAGAGGTGTATGTGATGTAGATGGAGAGGGAAATATGGCTTCGGTAACGGAGCGTACAAACATCTACTATGTAACAGATGATGCCGGTAATAAGAAGATTGTGTATGAAGAAGGAGGTAAACAGCATGATTTAGATCCGGATACTAGAGTTTCGATGAACTTCTGGGGCTTTACTCCACGAATTTTTAAAGTAGCTCAAAGCATGTTTGCTAAATTTGTGGAAGAGAATGGTGACAATCCGAAATCGGAGTTTTTTATTCCATCTGTTCCAGATTATATGGTAAAAAATAACATGGCCAGCTTTCGGGTTATTCCAACATCTTCTAAATGGTTTGGTGTGACATACAAAGAGGATAAACCTATTGTGCAGGAATCTATCTCGAATCTTGTTAAAGAAGGAGTCTATCCAGAAAAATTGTTTTAGTATCTTGAGAAAGTTCTTTTTTGAAAAGGTTGATTGAAAAATCGACCTTTTTTTGTTTTGATTATGACATGTATGAAGCGTACTGCAGAAGTTCTAGGTAAAACTATTTTAGGTTTGATAGCCTTTGTGGTACTTTATTTTCTCATTGAAGCAATTCTATCCAGAGTGCCTGGATATAAAATCGAGAAACAAGACCAACCTAGAGACATTCCCATATATGTAATGTCCAATGGTGTACATACCGATATTGTTTTGCCAGTGGAGCATGAAGTTGTAAACTGGTTTTCCTTTTTTCCTTTTGAAAACACACAGGGACAGAGCCCCGATCAACATTATGTGGGAATAGGCTGGGGAGATAAAGGTTTTTATTTGAATACGCCCGAATGGAAGGATCTAAAATTATCCACTGCGCTGGTAGCTGCGTTAGGAATGGGAGAAACAGCATTGCACGTTACTTATTATTATGATGTGCAGGAAAATGATATGTGTTACAAGGTGATGATCGACAAAAAACAGTATAACATTATTAGAGATTATATTTTGGAAAGTCTTGATAAAGACCTGTTGGGAGATCCAAAGTATATCGAAACAACAGCGCAGTATGGGCTGAACGACGCCTTTTATGAAGCAAAGGGCGCCTATAACCTGTTTTTCTCATGTAATACGTGGACAAACAAAATGCTCAAAAAAGCGAATCTACCTTCTGGCATTTGGACGGTATTTGATGAAGGGATTCTAAGGCACTATAAGAATCGAAGGTAACAGCTGCTTCATAAAAAAGCCCCGGTGGATTTTCCACCGGGGCTTTTACAGTATGATTAACAAAACAAAACTATTTTACTTCTTCAAACTCTACATCCTGCACGTCGTCACCGCCTTGTTTATTGTTATTTTGTGCCTGATCAGCGTTGCCTTGTGCTTGTTGTTCTGCACCTCCTTGTTGTGAGGCTGCATACATCTCTTCTGAAGCCGCATTCCAGGCATTTTGAAGTTCAGCAGAGGCGGCATCTATGTCAGCGAAATTTTTCGCAGCATAGGCTGTTTTCAGCTTTTCCAAACCAGTCTCGATAGCTCCCTTTTTATCTGCAGATAATTTTTCGCCATATTCTTTTAGTTGTTTTTCTGTAGAGAAGATTAAGGCGTCAGCCGTATTTATTTTTTCTGCTTCTTCTTTTACTTTCTTATCTGCTTCCGCATTCGCTTCTGCTTCTTGCTTCATTTTTTGGATTTCCTCTTCAGATAATCCCGAAGAAGCCTCGATACGGATATTTTGCTCTTTGCCGGTAGCTTTATCTTTTGCTGATACCTTGATAATACCATTGGCATCAATATCGAATGTTACCTCAATTTGAGGTACCCCACGAGGTGCCGGTGGAATATCCGTTAATTGAAAACGTCCGATCGTACGGTTTTGGGATGCCATAGGTCGCTCACCTTGCAAGATATGGATTTCTACAGATGGCTGATTATCCGAAGCAGTAGAGAAGACTTCTGATTTTTTGGTTGGGATAGTTGTGTTTGCTTCGATTAACTTCGTCATCACACCACCCATGGTCTCAATACCTAGGGATAATGGCGTAACATCTAACAACAAGACGTCTTTGACTTCTCCTGTTAAAACACCGCCTTGAATAGCAGCTCCGAGCGCTACTACTTCGTCTGGGTTTACACCTTTTGATGGCTCTTTGCCAAAGAAGTTTTTCACAGCTTCAACGATAGCAGGAATACGCGTAGAACCTCCTACCAAAATGATTTCATCAATATCGGAAGTAGAGTAACCTGCATTCTTTAGAGCGGACTTACAAGGCTCTATCGTACGTTGAATTAAATCTGCCGCTAAAGATTCAAATTTAGCACGTGAAAGTGTGCGTACTAAATGTTTAGGACCTGTTGCATCAGCTGTAATGTATGGTAAGTTGATTTCTGTCGAAGTTGTGCTAGACAATTCGATTTTAGCTTTCTCAGCGGCTTCTTTTAGGCGCTGAAGTGCCATCGCGTCTTTTTTAAGGTCGAAACCGTTGTTTTCGTTGGCAAATTCTTCTGCTAACCAATTGATAATAACGTTATCAAAATCATCACCCCCTAAGTGGGTGTCCCCATCTGTGGATTTAACTTCGAAAACACCATCTCCAAGCTCTAATACGGAAACGTCATGCGTTCCTCCACCACAATCGAACACGGCGATTTTCATGTCTTTGTGAGCTTTATCTAAACCATAAGCTAAAGCGGCTGCGGTCGGCTCATTGATGATACGCTTCACCGTAAGGCCAGCGATCTCACCGGCTTCCTTTGTGGCTTGACGTTGCGCGTCATTAAAGTATGCAGGGACCGTAATAACGGCTTCGCTCACTTCCTGACCTAAGAAATCTTCTGCTGTTTTCTTCATTTTCTGAAGAATCATCGCCGAAATTTCTTGTGGTGTATATTTACGGTCGTCTATTTCAACACGAGGAGTATTATTATCACCTTTTACAATTTTATAAGGCACTTGATCGCTCTCCTTGGTAGACTCATCATAGGACAAACCCATGAAACGCTTGATAGAATAAACTGTTTTGTCAGGGTTAGTGATAGCTTGACGTTTTGCTGGATCACCCACTTTACGTTCACCACCCTCTACAAAAGCAACAATGGAAGGGGTGGTACGTTTTCCTTCATTGTTTGCAATAACTACCGGCTCGTTACCCTCCATCACGGCAACACATGAGTTTGTAGTACCTAAGTCGATTCCAATAATTTTTGACATATCTTGTTTTTTATATTTACGAATTAGTAATTAACGTTATCTTATAATAAGATGTTATATCCTTAACAACACTTGTGCCAACGTTAAAATCGTCATAAAAATGTATTTTATGTCGTTTTTCTTTTAATCCCCTCTGTCAAACTGTCATAATATAAACATGGATGCCGCTATACGGTATAACATACTGCTAAAATATTTTTTTACTTAGAATAAATTAGTAAATTCGTCAGGTAAGACGAAAATAAACATGACCTTTCAGGAATACTTAAGCTATTTTGAACAGATTTTGGCGTCGCCGGGGGAGTATGATCCTTACGGAGATGCGGAATATTTAAATTACACGAAGTTAAATTGGTCGAGAATGAACCGCTGGTTTAAGCGGTTCGAACCGAATGATGCGATGAAAAATGTAATAGCGAGTATTACCGAACCACAACATTGGATTGTAATTACGGAGCCTTGGTGTGGAGATGCCGCCCATTCGGTACCACAGCTTTATCAGATTGTTAAAAATAATCCAAATATCGATTTTGAAATACAGCTCCGAGATACGGAGCCGTTCCTTATTGAGGATTATCTTACCCGCGGAAGTAAATCCATTCCTAAACTTATCATCCGGAACGATGTCGGGCATGATAAGGTGATATGGGGGCCGCGTCCACAATCACTGCAGGACTTATATATACAGATGAAAGACGAAGGAAGGTCTTTCGACGAAATTAAAGAGGTTATGCAGAAATGGTATAATGAAGATAAAGGAGAGGAGTTACAACGAGAGTTGCTAGCGCAGTTGGGTTGATTGTTTAAAGAATGAACATAGAAGATATAAGGGAATATTGTCTTGCTAAGCCGGCGGTAACGGAAGAGCTGCCTTTTGGCCCGAATACGTTAGTGTTTAAAGTTGGAGGAAAAGTATTTCTGTTAGTCGGTTTGGATCAGATAGAGTCCTTGTGTTTCAATGTGAAATGTGATCCTGATGTAGCTGTTGACTTGCGTCTGAATTACCCCGAAACCGTTATCCCTGGTTATCACATGAATAAGAAGCATTGGAATACTGTTTATTGTAATAGACAACTTTCGGACGAGCGTCTAAAAATATTTATCGACGATAGTTATGTATTAGTCTACAATTCTCTGCCCAAAGCGGTAAAGGAAAGTTTAGGACAAAATTAGTAGATCAGATTTTCTAACAGATTCCGCCGCCGTTGTTGTGGATTGGAGCCGCCTCCAAAAAAACGATTGTTACCCAATGCATCGAAAAAATTGTTCATGGTCATGGGTTTACTTTTTTTGTCCCGCCATTCATTTGGTACATTGTCTACCACGAAATCTACTTTTCGCGCCCAATAATTGATATGCATTTCGGGTATAGCAAGCCCCAGAATCATACCTGGAAGTCCATGCACTAATGCAGGGCCTCCGGATACTGGAATCTGATCGGTGTAAAAAGCAACGATATAAAGAGAGTCTGGGGTGGCACCGTTGACGCGTCGACAATCATATCCAGCTATGTTTCGGTACTCATCTGTAAAACGCCAGGTAATTTGTTGTAATGAATCCTGTAAGAGATATTTTTCGTCCAGTTCCAACTCCAATTCGCTTGTCCCTTTACGGAAATTTTGATAATATGTTTTATGTTCACCGGGCCTTGTCGATCGTCGAACATTAGGTGTTCCTCCTCTACGGTTGGTATTTCTACTGCTGGCTCTACCGCGACCGGAGGCCGTAGCATTTTCGGTCGTTTCTTCGACCTCAGCTGGAATCATGAGTGTTTGGTCGTTGTCAAACCGCAGTGTAAACATGGATGAGTTTTTTTCGGGAACGTCATCAATATTGCCGCCGAAACGCATCATCATACCACGGTTTCTACCGTCCTGTCGGGTGCTCATTTCGCGGATTCTAGCCCTTATATATACTTCTTTCTCGAAGCTGATAATACCTTTGGATGGGAAGTAGGCGTGTTGGGCTATTGTGTCAAGACAGCAGCAGACCAGCACGAGAACCATTAAAATAAATTTGCTCATTTTTTAATCTTCTCTTTTCTTTCCTAAATTCTTGTTAAAATCCCATTTCATACCAGCCATAAAATATTGTGTAACCATTTCTTGTTGTGTTTCGGAAAAGCTATTGTTATTAAAAGAGCGGTTGGTATTGTTAAAGCTATTAAATACGTCAAAAGCTTTTATACTCAGTAATAGTGACTCGTTTTTTAGCAGTTTACGTGTAAGTTCCAAATTCATGTAGAACTGTTGGATAGGCTCTGGAAAAACTTTGGATTTTCCAGTATAGCTATAGAATAACACTTGCGTTAGGCTAAACTTAAAGGGTAAAAAGTATTTTAAGTCGGCATTTGCTGAAGATCGAAATGCGGTGTTATTGAGTTGACTCTGTATCGTATTTACCTCATTGTTTACCCCGAGGCTTAGATTGAGGTTAAAGTCGATATTTTTCGAGTTTTGCTTATTTGCATTGATCCCCGCATTGGCATTTGTGTTATTACTGCGATTGAGTTCGCCATTGATATATCCATAGTTATTGCTGAACTGTATCGATGTAAACGGACCAAACTGGACGCTACCATTTAAGATCGGGCGGGTATAGTTAGCGTGAACACGTCCGTTCCAATTAAGATGATCCTGGATATTGACGAACGTTGTCGTTGTTCTTCCCTCGTCGTCAATGATAGACCGGTTGACGATGGCATTTTTCGTGAAGCCCGCATTTGCATTCATGTTAAAGGACGAAGCTTTCAACAGGCTAAACTTATTAAAATTGAAGTTTATATTGTTGTTTGTTTCCCGTTTCAGATCTGGATTTCCAAGTTGCCGATACAATTCGTTGGTAGGCGGTTGGATAGGTTGTAGCTGAGAAAAGCTAGGTACATTTGTGTTGTTTTGATAACCCAATGTGAGATTCTTGTTGTTTGTTATTCTATAGGACACATTTGCATTTAAATTGTTCTGCCAGAAGTTTCGGGACAGTCCAATATTCCGATAACTGTCTGTTAGTTCCTGATGTCTGTGCGTTAAACGATTGGATAGATTTACGTTGAACTTATCGCTATGGAAGTTTAAGTTGATATTCATACCATTAGTATGCGCATTATTGGTTTCGTTTTTTGAATAGAGACTATCCAAGATACGGGTAGCGTCGGTATCATTATTATATGCATTGACGAGGGCATCTCGAGCAGAGGTATTGAAGTTGTAGCCCAATGTAAGGTTTAATTGTTTTGTTATAGGCTCACTGATGTTAACCGATGCCCCGATATTATTGCTTTTATTTTCCGATAAACGTGTTTGATCAACGATGACTGTATCCTGAATAACACCCAGTGCGTCATATAAATTTGTTTGTTCGTTTACCTGATTCGTGGATGTCGAGTTGTCTACCTGTGTGTTAAGATGAAGATTTAAACTTCGGCCTTTTTTATTTAATCGCCTTCGATAGTCTACGCGTAAATTAAGGTTTTCGTTATCACTTTCATTATTGTTCTGACTTTCGAACTCGTTTGCTTTTATGTTTTCATTTCGCAACGTGCTGCTAGAGGAGTGGGAAGCAGTCGTCTGTTGTCCTTTGCTGCCGTTCAGCTGAATGTTTAAATTGCTTATTGAATCGATTCGGTAACGAATTTGTGAACGTAAGGCATGGTTTCTACTGTCATTTTCCGAAGCTCCTTCTCGTGTAGTTTCTTGCGTCTGATTGTCGTTCAATACACGTTTGTTATAACTGTTGGACTCGTTCGCCGTACCATTATTCGTGAAATTGTAACTTGAGGTTAAGTGCAGCTTTTTTTCAAGGAAGTTGTTTTCGTAGTTTATTCCAGCACTTTTATGCATAGGATGTCCAATGATTTGGTTATTCATACGGATCCGGCTGGCATCCCCGCTATTGCCCATGTTATTCCAGTTACCTGTGATGGCAAGGCGTTCGGACCTGTTAAACTTCGCCGCGAATGCGTTAACGTCAAATAGTCCCTTCGTTCCTGTACTCGCATTGGCATTTCCAAATATGCCGCGCCTAGCTTCTTCTTTCAATACAACGTTGACCGTTTGAAGCCTTACACCGTCATCAATGCCCGTCAATTCTGCTTCTTCCGACTTTCGTTCATATACCTGGACTTTATCAACTGCATCTGCTCTAACGTTACGAATGGCAATCTTGGGGTCATAACCGAAAAATTCTTCTCCGTCGATTAAAACTTTGGATACATTCTTTCCTTGTGCCGTGATTTCACCAGAAGCAGATACGGTTAATCCGGGCAGCCTACGTAAGAGATCTTCTAATTTAGCGTTCTTTTCCGTTTCAAAACTGCCTGCATCGTATTCTATTGTATCACCTTTGATTTTAATGGGGATTTTTTGATTGATGACGACTTCTTCAAGTAGGTTGGATTGGGAGTTGATGCCGATTGTTTTCAGATCGATATTGTCGTCTTTTATTTCTAGTGGTTGGCTATGAATCTCGAATTTGGGATAGGTTACTAATAATAAATATTCTCCCATTTTAATTTTTTCGAAATTAAATTTCCCGCTTGGGTCCGCTCGCGTAAAATACCGCATGATGGAATCTGTGTCTAAAAGAACGATGGAGGCATTCTCCAATTCCTTTTGGTCTGCTTGGTCGACAACCACTCCTTGTATGGATTGTGCAAACAGGTAATGGCTGATTATGCACAGAAAAATAAGTGTACACCTTTTCATTAATCAAAGCTAGTAGGTCAAAGAAAAGAAGAAAATGGGTAAAATCATGTTAAAACGACACTTGTAATAGCTTTGATACAAAACGAAAAAAAGCGTAGACTTTAAATCTACGCTAATTCCTGTGAGTTGTCTACCTATTAATCCAATTGAGACACTCTAATGGTGTTTGTTTTGCCTTTTTGGTGCAGTGGTGTAGAGGCCGTGTTGATGACAATCTGACCTGGAGATATCAGATTTAGCTCTTTAAGTAGTCCGTTCACATCTTGAATAGTTCCGTCAGTACTTTCAAATTTACTATATACGAAAACCCGTACCCCCCACACTAAGCTCAATAGGTTTATCAATTTCTTATTGCCCGTGAAGACATATATGTCGGTGTTTGGGCGATAGCTTGAAATTTCAAACGCGGTATAGCCCGAAGATGTCATGACGGCGATAGCTGACGCGTTGGTGTTTTTAGCGAGATGAATGGAGGAACCGCAAATGGCGTCTGGTATTTGTGTTGTATTGGCATGAACGCTTTCTTTATGGCTGTAATACGGATAAGATGTGCGTTCTACTTGGATAATTATTTTCGCCATTGTTTCGATGACAATTTCTGGAAATTCGCCGACGGATGTTTCTCCACTTAACATCACGGCATCAGCACCATCTAAGACAGAATTGGCAACATCGTTTACTTCCGCTCGGGTGGGACGAGGCGTGGTAATCATGCTCTCCAACATCTGCGTAGCGATGATAACCGGTTTTGAAAGATCACGACATTTTTGTACGATTGTCTTCTGTAAGCCCGGCACCACTTCCATGGGCATCTCTACCCCTAGGTCTCCGCGAGCAACCATAATGGCATCAGTCGCTTCTATAATAGCGTCAATGTTATCTATTGCTTCAGGCTTCTCTATTTTAGCAATCACTAACGCATGGCTTCCTTTTTCTTTAATGATTTCTTTGCACTGATGAATGTCTTCTGCTGAGCGCACAAAAGACATGGCAATCCAATCGGCTCCATTGTCCAAAGCAAAATGAAGATTATCTAAATCTTCTTCTGTTAGAGATGGAATGGAAACTTTTGTGTTAGGAAGGTTGACCCCTTTGCGAGAGGTCAATACACCGCCATGCACTACCTGACATTTTACCGTATCTTTATGGTTCGTGCTGATGACTCTCAATTGTAACTTCCCATCGTCCAATAAGATAATTTCATTCTCTTTAACATCATTCGGGAAGTTTTCGTAAGTTATATATATACGCTTTTCGTCGCCTATGAGTTCCTCGGTTGTGATTTCAACTTCGGTGCCATTTATCAAGATAGCGCCGCCCTCCTTCATTTTTCCGATACGAATTTTAGGGCCTTGAAGGTCTGCCAAAATTCCAACGTTAAAGGGATGTTCGTGATTGATTTCTTGGATGGTTTTTATAACTTTAAGATGATCGTCTTGACTTCCATGAGAGAAATTAAGCCGGCAAACATCCACTCCTTTTGCAATCATGTTGGTCAATATTGTCTTATCCGACGATGCCGGACCTAATGTAGCGACAATCTTTGTCCTTTTTTGAATCTTATTCATTTACAGTGTTTTATTTATGTATATTTTATCTTCCTATGAAGTAACAGAATAGTGCAAAAATAGCAATCTGTTTAATAAGTCAGGTTTAAGAAAGTGTAAATTTTACACTTTGTATTGTTTTAAAGTGCTAAAATATAAGATTTTCTTTGGATTTCAATGAACCCGGGTCTAACTTTTTAGCAAGAATAACCTCGCTGATGTCTTTGATCTCCGCTAACAACGTACGAAGGTCGTCTCGGTCAATGTAGTGCTTGATGATTAAAAAATAGTCGAAATTTGGAAGCTCCGGTAGGAGAAATACCCCCTCTAAACTACGGTTGTTTATGATATAGAACTCGAATTCAAAGTTGTTGTCACAATAGCGGTAAATTGTAAAATAGTGCTTGAGGAGTTTTTTTTGTTTGTTTTTCTCGTATACGATATGGTAGTCCATTTCATCTCGATCCTTTTCTTTTACATATCCTTTATGGTCTACATAATCTTCTTTTCCGCGTACAAATGCTAAACCGGTATGCTTATATAGAAAATGACAGAGACGGTAGTCACGAAGCGGTGAACTGATACCGATCAAAGCAAAATCGAGTTCGATATCAAAATCGAGATCCAGCGTCAGATGTTTTTTTGTTATGCTCACAGTTTTCGAAATTAGGAAAAAAACACCTGTAAAGCACGTTTTTACTTATTTTTATGGTTAAAACACCGGTTGGTTTTAAAGTTCTTGGTATAAACAAAAAAAATTGTTAATATTGGATACGCTCTGTATGGTAGCGGTTTTTGGACTGATTACGGAGTCTGAACGTTCTTCTTTCCCATCATCAACTCAAAAAAGGGTTTGATAATTGGGGAAATTTATTTTTCTTTGCACAGATTTATTAAACAATTAAATTATAAAATCATGTCAGATATCGCATCAAGAGTAAAAGCAATTATCGTTGAAAAGTTAGGTGTAGACGAAGCAGAAGTAACACCAGAAGCTTCATTCACGAATGATTTAGGTGCAGACTCACTTGATACAGTGGAGTTGATCATGGAGTTCGAAAAAGAATTTAACGTAGCTATTCCAGATGATCAAGCTGAAAACATTAGCACAGTAGGTCAAGCTATCTCTTATTTAGAAAAGAATGTTAATAACTAATTTATTAGGCCAAACATATTAATGGAGCTTAAAAGAGTAGTTGTAACAGGGTTAGGCGCCCTTACACCTTTAGGAAATGATGTTTCAAGTTATTGGGACGGATTAATTAATGGTGTGAGCGGCGCTGCTCCTATTACGCATTTCGATGCATCAAAATTTAAGACCCAATTCGCTTGTGAAGTGAAGGGATTTGATCCACATAATCATATGGATCGCAAAGAGGCTCGCAAGGTCGACCCTTTCGTTCAGTATGCTATCGCTTCTACAGATGAGGCTGTACAGGATGCTGAATTAGAATTCGATAAACTGGATAGAAACCGGATAGGCGTTATTTGGGGATCTGGTATCGGTGGTTTGACTACTTTTACAGAAGAGGTGGTAAACTTTTCTAAAGGTGATGGAACACCCCGTTTCAATCCTTTCTTTATTCCAAAGATGCTTGTTGATATTGCACCAGGACACATCTCTATGCGTCACGGTCTGAGAGGACCCAACTTCTCTGCGGTATCAGCTTGTGCTTCATCCACTAACGCCATGATAGATGCCTTTAATTATATTCGTATGGGAATGGCGGATATAATCATTACAGGTGGTTCAGAGGCGACGATTAACGAAGCTGGGATAGGTGGATTTAACGCTATGCATGCGTTATCTACTCGTAACGACGATCCAAAAACAGCATCTCGTCCTTTTGATAAGGATCGTGACGGCTTTGTTTCAGGAGAGGGGTCGGGTGCCATCATACTGGAAAGCTTAGAACATGCATTGGCGCGTGGAGCCAAAATATATGCGGAGGTTGCTGGAGGCGGAATGAGTGCGGACGCACATCATATTACAGCTTCACACCCTGAAGGCTTAGGAGCAAAATTAGCCATGAGTAAAGCCATTGCTGATGCCAACCTGGACTATTCGGATATCGATTATATCAATGTGCACGGTACATCTACGCCGGTAGGGGATATTAGTGAAACAAAGGCCATTATTGATTTATTTGGGGAACATGCTTATAAATTGAATATCAGTTCAACAAAATCAATGACAGGGCATCTATTGGGAGCGGCCGGAGCGATAGAGGCCATGGCTTCTATCTTGTCGGTCAAACACGATATTGTGCCGCCTACTATTAATCATTTTACAGATGATCCAGAGATTGATAATAATCTAAACTTTACATTTAATAAAGCACAGAAGCGAGAAGTAAAAGCTGCATTGAGCAATACATTTGGTTTCGGTGGCCACAATGCATCCATTATTGTAAAGAAATACCACTCCTAATATTGTATATTAAGAGATTATTGAGGTACAAATAATAGGTGGTTTCGAAGAGAAACTGCCTATTACTTATTTATTATATACTTAATGCCTTTCTTGAGGATATATTATTTATACTTTTCACCACATAAAGCTTACGTTCGTAAACTAAAGAATATTCTTGGATTTGTTCCGGGGAATATTAAGCTGTATCAAATGGCTTTCCGACATAAATCGGTGGCAACTACGATCAAAGGTGGTGTAAAGAATAGTAATGAAAGACTCGAGTTTTTAGGAGATGCGGTTTTAGGTAGTGTGGTTGCCGAACTGCTGTTTAAGTTGTATCCTTACAAGGATGAAGGTTTTTTGACCGAACTTCGATCTAAAATTGTTAGTCGTGCTAACCTAAACCAATTATCCCAAAAATTGGGATTTAACGAATTGATAGAATATGACGCCCGTATGATTAGCTACCCAAATAAACAGGGATCTTTGCTTGGCGACGCATTCGAAGCAGTTGTTGGGGCCGTATATGTAGATAGAGGATACGCATTTACGCGCGAATTTCTATTAACAAGGATTATCAAACCCCATGTTGATATTCATATGTTAGAAATCACGGAGACCAATTTTAAAAGCCGGCTTATTGAGTGGTGCCAGCATTTTGGAAAGGAAATCCAATTTGTGCCCGTCGAGAATCCTCCTGGAGAATCTCCAAAGTTGTTTACGGTGAAAGTTGTTGTTAATGGCGAAGTCCAGGGGATAGGGAAGGATTTTAATAAGAAAAGTGCTGAAAAACTTGCTGCGGAAAAGGCCTGCGAGGAACTGAAAGTCTTTGATGTCGTCTGAAGTAAGATTTTCAAGTAGAATTGTACTGCCTCCTCTGAACTTGTTTCGTTCGGTTTTGGTTCTTTTTCACGAGGAAAAAGAACAAAGAAAATAATTACCTTTGCCGTATGGCAAATATCAAACCATCATTAGCAAAAGGAACGCGCGATTTCTCGCCTCGGGAAATGGCAAATCGAAATTATATATTCAATACCCTAAGGACTGTCTTTGAGAAATTTGGTTATAGTGAAATTCAAACTCCCTCATTCGAAAACTTATCTACTTTAACTGGGAAATACGGGGAAGAGGGGGATAAATTGATTTTCAAAATACTCAATTCGGGCGATTATCTGGCAAAAACGCCAGCGGATTTGCTGAAGGAAAAATCATCCAACAAGCTAATTCCTTATATCTCCGAAAAAGCACTTCGTTATGATTTGACGGTACCTTTTGCGCGCTATGTTGTTATGCGTCAACACGAAATACTACTCCCTTTTAAGCGCTTTCAAATACAACCTGTATGGCGCGCAGATAGACCTCAACGTGGGCGTTATCGCGAGTTTTATCAATGTGATGTCGATGTTGTGGGGTCACCATCGTTGCTTAATGAAGCAGAGTTTGTATTGGTTTATCAAGAAGCTCTGCGAGCCCTGGGACTAAAGGATTTTACGATTAAGATCAATAATCGTAAAATTTTATCGGGCATCGCGGAGGTGATAGGCAAGCCGGAGCTTATTGTGGATATGACGGTGGCCATCGATAAACTAGATAAGATTGGCCTTGAGGGTGTAAATAAGGAGTTGCTTGGGCGAGGTTTTACAGAGACGGATTTGGATGTGTTGAAACCGATTATTATGCTCGACGGTTCTAACGCTAAAAAGCTTGCTTCTTTAAAAGAGGTGTTGGTTACTTCTTCTATAGGTTTGCAAGGTGTCGCAGAGATAGAGGAGGTGTTCGGTTATGTGCGAGATTTTAGTGTTCCGGACTTGTTGGATAGTGCCGTCGAAATCGATATTACTCTTGCGCGTGGATTGAATTACTATACGGGCTGTATTTTCGAAGTAAAGACAAACGAAGTTTCCATGGGGAGTATCGGTGGCGGAGGAAGGTATGACGACCTAACCGGAATGTTCGGATTAAAAGACCTTACAGGAGTTGGTATTTCATTTGGCGCCGATCGTATTTATGATGTTTTGGAAGAATTGAAGCTTTTTCCCGTTTCCTCTTCTGTCTCGACCCGCGTACTTATCGCGAATTTTGGGGAAGAAATCTATCGGCATACACTTCCATTACTATTCCAGCTCCGGGAGGCCGGTGTTGCAGCAGAGTTTTATCCCGCAGCGGCTAAGCTGAAAAAGCAAATGGCGTATGCAGACGGCAAGCAAATTCCATATGTATTGTTGGTGGGAGAGGAAGAGATAGCATCTGATAGGTATTCATTGAAGGACATGACATCGGGCGAGCAACAAAATGTTTCTCTGGAGCAGCTAATCGCTTTTCTGACTTAATGGGCTACATTCCTAAAAAATCACTATTTCGTATGGAAATATTGTCCGATATGTCGTTATAAATGATTAGATTTGTAGTCGGATTAGTTAAGAAATTCAATACTTCAAAATGAGTTCAACACCTATAACAAAAGAAACATACTTAGAATGGTATAAGTCCATGTTACTTATGCGTAAGTTCGAGGAGAAGGCGGGTCAACTATATGGCCAGCAAAAAATCCGCGGATTTTGTCACCTTTATATTGGTCAAGAAGCTGTTATGGCAGGTACCATTTCTGCTACCAGACCCGAAGATTCCGTTATCACCTCTTATCGTGATCATGCGCATGCTCTGGCAAAAGGTATGTCTGCCAATGAATGTATGGCCGAGCTTTTTGGTAAAGTGACAGGTTGTTCGAAAGGTAAAGGTGGTTCGATGCACTTCTTTTCTAAAGAGCATAAGATGATGGGAGGACATGGTATTGTCGGCGGACAGATTCCTTTGGGCGCTGGTATTGCTTTTGCCGAACAGTATTTGGGGAATGATAATGTCAATGTATGTTTTATGGGTGATGGTGCTGTTCGTCAGGGGGCTTTAAATGAAGCCTTTAATATGGCGATGTTGTGGAAATTGCCTGTTATATTTGTGTGTGAGAATAACGGGTACGCTATGGGTACCTCGGTACAGCGTACGACCAATATGATGGACATCTATAAAATGGGACATGCTTTTGATATGCCTAGTGCACCTGTGGATGGAATGGATCCAGTTGCTGTACACAATGCTATGGACGAGGCTGTACAACGCGCGCGCGCAGGTGAAGGCCCTACTTTCTTGGAAATCCGCACATATCGTTATAAGGGTCATTCGATGTCAGACCCGGCAAAATACCGTACAAAAGACGAGTTGGAGGAGTATAAGGGAAAAGATCCCTTGATTACCACTAAAGCCGCAATTATGGAAAATAAATATGCGGATGAGGATTGGTTTAAGGAAGTAGAAGCTGGAGTGAAAAAAGTAATAGATGAGGCTGTGAAATTCGCAGAAGAGTCTGCTTACCCGGATCCTTCGGCCATCTATGAAGATGTGTATGTACAAGAGGATTATCCTTTTATAAAGGAATGATTTCGCGAATTACTTTAACTTAAAGATATAATCTACTATACAATATGGCTGAAGTAGTAAGAATGCCGAAAATGAGCGACACCATGACCGAAGGTGTAATCGCTAAATGGCACAAAAAAGTCGGTGATAAGGTAAACTCTGGTGATTTAGTCGCTGAAGTTGAAACAGATAAAGCAACAATGGATTTTGAATCCTATCAGGAGGGGACATTGTTGTATATAGGGCCCAAAGAAGGCGAAGCGGTAGCAGTTGATGCTGTAATTGCGGTTTTAGGCGAAGAGGGAGAAGACTATAAGGCTCTATTGGAAGGTGGGGACGCCTCATCTTCTGACAAAAAAGATAAGAAAGAGGAAGACACTCAAGAGAAGGATGAAGAATCTCCCGCAGATAATGCAGATGATGATTCGTCTTCTGTTTCAGCGGAAGACTTAGATTGTACGGTTATTACGATGCCGTTATTGAGTGATACAATGACAGAGGGGGTGATTGCTCAATGGAACTTTAAAGTAGGAGATGCGATAAAGTCTGACGATGCTATTGCAGATGTGGAAACGGACAAGGCAACGATGGAAGTAACGGCTTATGCGGAAGGTACATTATTGTACATCGGAGTGGAAGCGGGACAAGCGGCGAAAGTGAATGATATTATTGCTATTGTGGGGCCTGAAGGGACTGATGTAACGCCTTTATTAAAACAGAAATCAAGCGTTTCGAAAGCGTCGAAATCGGAGGAGGCTAAGCAAGAAAAGACGCAAGTGGAAGAAAAGGAAGATGTTTCCCCCTCAACAGCGGCTTCTGGTGTGTCAGACGATTCGCGCGTGAAAGCTTCGCCTTTGGCCCGCAAGATTGCGAAAGATAAAGGCATCAACCTAAACGATGTAAAAGGTTCTGCTGAGGGTGGACGAATTGTGAAGAAAGACGTGGAAAATTTCGTTCCTAAAGCAAAAGAAGAAATCTCGACACCTGCACCTGCTACAAGTACAGAAGCTAAAACAATAGCTTTGCCGCAATATATCGGTGAAGAAAAATACACGGAGCAAAAAGTTTCACAGATGCGTAAAACGATTGCTCGTCGATTATCGGAATCTCTATTCACAGCGCCACATTTCTATTTGACAATTTCAGTAGATATGGACAGTGCGATACAAGCGCGTGGTCAAATTAATGCCGTGGCACCTGTAAAAGTGTCATTTAATGATATTGTGATCAAAGCGGTTGCTGTAGCGTTAAAACAGCATCCTGCTGTAAACTCTTCTTGGCAGGGGGATACGATTCGCTTTAGTGAGCATGTGAATATCGGAGTAGCCATGGCTGTAGAAGACGGGTTATTGGTGCCGGTTGTACGTTTTGCTGACGGCAAATCGTTGTCTCACATTTCTGCTGAAGTGAAGGAGTACGGCCAAAAAGCAAAAGCGAAGAAATTACAACCATCAGATTGGGAAGGTTCGACGTTCACTGTGTCCAATCTCGGTATGTTTGGGATAGATGAGTTTACATCTATTATCAATTCGCCCGATGGGGCTATTTTATCTGTTGGTGCAATACAACAAATTCCGGTAGTAAAAGATGGTGCTGTTGTTCCAGGAAATGTAATGAAGCTGACGTTGGGTTGTGACCATCGTGTGGTTGATGGAGCTACAGGAGCAGCATTCTTGCAAACATTGAAAGGCTTGTTAGAAGCACCAATCAGGCTTCTAGCATAAGTTTCGTTCTGTCTACTTTTGACCGTAAAAGTAGCGTGTACAGAACAAAATGAGTTCATGAATGCTAAAGCAAACACGAGTTCATAAACTTGTTGCTTCTGATATTTGAAAGGATCTGTAGTGCAAAAGGATTGTTTCTATAAATGTAAAATATCCGAATGCGATCTTAAAGTTAAGGGAGGGGTTGTGCAATTGTACTATCTCTCCCTTGATGTTTAATGTCACCTCAGAACCACTTTTCCATGTGGGAAAGGCGCGACGTACGGAGGGCGTGTCAAATTTTTAAGTGACGATTTTTTTAATTCTTTTTTGAAGGAAAAAAGAATGTGAAAGTAATTTATTTAATTTAAACCGTAATATATCGGAGAGGCAGTTTAGTGAGTATGCATTTTTTGAAGATCTTAATTATCAGTTTATTTGTCGGTTTGGTTTCTTGCTCTTCGCCGGCAGCGAAGCAGAAGAAAATAGAGAAGAAGCAGCAAAAACAACAAGAGAAGGACAGCACTGCGCTTCTGTATAACCCGGCGGATGGAGATCAAGAATTAGATGCCTTTATGCAGAATTTACATCGGAAATTGGCGTTTAACGGAAATGTATTGATAGCCAAAAAAGGGAAGATAATTTATCAAAATACATTTGGTTGGGCAGATTATCTTCACAAAGATAGTTTGAAGATTACCTCTAAATTTGAGTTAGCGTCTGTTTCAAAACCATTAACAGCATTAGCGGTCTTGAAATTAGTAGAGGAGGAGAAATTACGAGTGGACCAGACAGTGAATGATTTTTTCCCTGATTTTCCTTATCCCGGTGTCACGATCCAGATGCTATTGAGCCACCGTAGTGGTCTGCCGAATTATATTTATTTTTCGGAGGAGGCTTGGAAGGATAGGAAAAAAGCAATGAGCAATACCGATGCGATGAATTTACTTATAGAGCATAAGCCAATGCGATATGGTGCTCCTGACGGGCGTTTCCATTACAATAACTCCAATTTTATGGTACTAGCTTCGATTATAGAAAAGGTAACGAAGCAGGATTTTGCGGTGTATATGAAAGAATCGATTTTTGATCCAGCGGGAATGAAAAACACAGCTGTATTATCTAAAGCGGTTTATGATAAAATTCCGACAGATGTTATTGGACACGATAGGGTGTGGAGGAGATCCGTAGTGCAAAATTATTTGGATGGCCCCGTGGGAGATAAGGGGATTTACAGCACGGTGCAGGATTTATTCCTGCTAGATATTGCATTAAAAGAAGGACGGGTAATCGGTAAGGCCATGTTGGATTCCGCGTATGTGCCTCGTAGTGACGCAAGGCGTAGTCTTTTTAGCTATGGTTATGGTTGGCGTACCTTCTCACCAAAAGAGGCACAAATAGTTTATCATACGGGTTGGTGGCATGGATTTCGTAATTTATATGTGAGGGATCTGACAAATGATATTACCGTAGTCCTACTATCCAATATGGTAAATGGTAGTTTGGTAAAACTTGATGATTTATATGAGATTTTGAAAATGCCTGTTTTAAGACAAAATGCTTATAATGCAAACGGTGATTTCATTGTCAACTAGCTTATATTCAATTTATGAAGAAGACACTTATCGTGGGTGCGAGTAATAACCCAGCTCGTTACGCTTATTTGGTAGCAAATAAATTAGTTCGCAAAGGATACCCGATCGTGAACGTAGGGCGAAAAAAAGGCAAAGTAGCCGGCGTAGATATAGAAAATATGGACAATATCCACTCGGATATTGACACGATTACGCTGTATGTCGGTCCCCAGAATCAGGCGGTTTATTATGACTACATTTTAGAGACAAAACCTAAACGTGTGATTTTTAACCCGGGCACCGAGAATGAGGAACTTAAGCAAAAGCTCCAAGAAGCCGGAATTGAAGCGGTAGAAGCTTGTACTCTTGTGATGCTGAATACGGAACAGTATTGACCGGATCGCTGAGCGATTAGTTTTAAATCTGTTTATTATTGGTCGAGTGGTCCGAGATAGTAAAAGCAAAGAGGATTTTCGGATTTAAAAAATAATACGCTAACTATTTGATACTTATAAAATTCTTCCTACCTTTGCAATCCCTTTGTGGGGAATTGTGTCTTGAGCGAAGCCCTACTGCTTCGATGGACGATTAATTAATTAATATATAAGATGTCAGGAATTATTGGTAAAAAAGTAGGAATGACCAGCCTGTTCGATGCGGAAGGGAAGAATATCCCTTGTACAGTAATTGAGGCTGGGCCGTGCGTGGTTACGCAGATACGTACGGTAGAAAAGGATGGCTACTCGGCTGTTCAGCTTGGCTATGATGATGCCAAAGAAAAGAACACGACAGCTCCTTTAAGAGGACACTTTGCAAAAGCAGGGGTTAGTCCTAAGCGTAAACTAGTTGAGTTCAAGTATTTTGAAGATGAGAAACAACTAGGGGACACGGTGAATGTTACGATCTTTGAAGAAGGCGAGTATGTTGACGTAGTCGGCACTTCAAAAGGAAAAGGCTTCCAAGGTGTAATGAAGCGTCACGGATTTGGTGGTGTAGGAGGTGCGACCCACGGTCAGCACAACAGATTACGCGCTCCAGGTTCATTAGGTGCAGCTTCATGGCCGTCTCGCGTATTCAAAGGAAAACGTATGGCTGGCCGCACCGGTGGTGACAGAGTAAAGATTCAAAACCTACAAGTTTTGAAAATTTATCCTGAGCAAAACCTTATTGTTGTTAATGGTTCCGTTCCAGGAGCTAAAGGTTCTTATGTAATCGTAGACAAATAGTAGAGAAATGGAAGTTAACGTATTAAATCTATCAGGTAAAGAAACAGGTGCCAAGGTGCAGCTTCCTGAGTCCGTATTCGGCGTAGAGCCAAACGACCATGCGATCTATTTGGATGTGAAACAATATTTGGCGAACCAACGCCAAGGAACACATAAGTCCAAACAACGTAACGAAATCGCGGGTTCTACTCGTAAATTACACAAACAAAAAGGTACTGGTGGTGCCCGTGCTGGTTCGATCAAGTCTCCATTGTTTAATGGTGGTGGTCGTGTATTTGGCCCTCAACCTCGTGATTATTCGTTCAAATTGAACAAAAAGTTGAAGCAAGTGGCGCGCAAGTCTGCATTGAGCTACAAAGCTAAAGAGAACAACATCTTGGTATTGGACGAAGTAAATTTCGATGCAATCAAGACCAAAAATTACGTGTCGTTCATCAATGCTTTAAACTGTGCCGATGAGAAAACTCTTCTCGTATTGCCAGCAGAAAACAAGAACGTTTATTTATCAAGCAGAAACTTGAAGAAAGCGAAAGTTATCGTTGCAACAGAATTGAATACCTATGATGTATTGAATGCGACTAAACTTTTGTTGACGACAGATACTGTTAAAACTTTGGAGGAAGCATTCGCTAAGTAATATGGAAATTATCAAAAAACCTATTTTGACTGAGAAAGCTTCGTTATTGACGGAGAAACTAAACCGTTACGCTTTCAAGGTTGATCACAGAGCTAATAAAATCCAGATCAAACAAGCTGTTGAAGAGATGTTTGGTGTGACTGTTTTGGCAGTTAACACAGCGGTTGTAGCCGGTAAAGCAAAAAGCCGTTATACAAAAGCAGGGTTTGTATCAGGAAGAGCTCCTAAATATAAAAAGGCCATCATCACAGTGAAAGATGGTGAAACTATTGACTTTTACAGTACACTATAATAAGAAATGGCAGTTAAAAGATTCAAACCGGTTACCCCTGGTACTCGCTTTAGAGTAGGTGCTGACTATTCGGACGTTACCACTAACGTTCCTGAGAAATCATTAGTCGTTGGCATCAACAAGAAATCAGGTGGTCGTAATAAGTCCGGTAAAATGACTATGCGTTATCTCGGTGGGGGACATAAAAAAGTATACCGAATAATTGATTTCAAACGCGATAAAAAAGACATCCCTGCAAAAGTAGCTACCATTGAGTACGATCCGAATCGTACGGCACGTATTGCCTTGTTGCATTACGCTGATGGTGAAAAACGTTATATCATCGCTCCAGCTGGATTAACAGTTGGCCAAACGATTATAGCAGGTGATCATGTAGCCCCAGAAGTAGGCAATACATTGCCGCTAGCAAATATCCCGTTAGGTTCTATCATTCACAATATTGAGTTGAACCCTGGCCAAGGCGGTTCTATTGCTCGTTCGGCTGGTACATATGCCCAATTATCTGCTCGTGACGGCAAGTACGCCATTATTAAATTGCCTTCAAGCGAAACACGTATGATCTTGTTAACTTGTGTTGCGACTATCGGTTCGGTATCGAACGCGGAAAAAGCAAATCAAGTGCTGGGTAAAGCAGGTCGTAAGCGTCACTTAGGACGTCGTCCTCGTGTTCGTGGTGTGGCTATGAATCCGGTCGATCACCCAATGGGTGGTGGTGAAGGCCGTACATCAGGAGGACACCCTCGTTCACGTACGGGTGTGCTGGCTAAAGGCTTCAAAACACGCGCTAAGAAAAAAATATCGAATCGTTACATCATTGAGAGAAGGAAAAAATAATGGCTCGTTCAATTAAAAAAGGTCCTTATATCGATCACAACTTAGAAAGAAAAGTTCTTTCTATGAATGAAACAAACAAAAAATCAGTAATCAAAACATGGTCTCGCAGATCAATGATTTCACCTGATTTTGTTGGCCATACCTTCGCAGTGCACAATGGAAATAAGTTCATTCCTGTGTATGTAACAGAAAATATGGTTGGTCACAAGCTTGGTGAATTTGCGCCTACGCGTACATTCAAAGGCCACGCAGAAAAGAAAAAATAATTAGGTAATGGAAGCAACAAAAAAACTCAAAAAATCTGTCTTAATCAGACAGCGTAAAGAGCAGGAAAAAGCTCAGGTAGGAGGAGCTTCTACTGCCAAGTTATTGAACTGCCCTACTTCACCGCGTAAAATGCGTTTAGTGGTAGATCTTATCCGCGGCGAAAAAGTGGAATCAGCTCTTTATATCTTGAAGCACTCGGGAAAAGAGGCTGCTGCCCGTGTTGAGAAATTATTATTATCAGCTATTAAAAACTGGGAAGCAAAAAATGAAGGTGCTTCTTTGGAGGAAAGCGCGTTATACGTGAAGGAGATCCAGGTAGGTGGTGGTCGTCAATTGAAAAGATTACGTCCGGCTCCCCAAGGTCGCGGATATAGAATCCGTAAACGTTCAAACCACGTAACACTGGTAGTAGATAGCTTAAATAACGTAAATAACTAATTTAGAATAAGAATGGGACAAAAAGCAAATCCAATAGGTAGCAGATTAGGGATCATCAAAGGATGGGACTCTAATTGGTTCGGAGGCAACAACTATTCTGATAAGTTAGTTGAAGACGAAAAAATCAGAAAGTATCTTTCTGTGCGTATAGCCAAAGGTGGCGTAGCAAAAGTAGTTATCGAAAGAACTTTAAAAAGGATTACCGTTACTATCCATACAGCTCGTCCAGGAATCGTTATCGGTAAAGGCGGTCAGGAAGTGGACAAGATTAAAGAAGAATTAAAAAAGTTGACGAAAAAAGACGTTCAGATCAACATCTTCGAAATCAAACGTCCTGAGCTCGATGCAAAATTAGTAGCAGAAGGTATTGCTAAGCAATTAGAAGCACGTATTTCATTCCGTCGCGCAATGAAAACGGCGATAGCTTCGACTATGCGTATGGGTGCAGAAGGTATCAAGGTAATGTGTTCTGGTCGTTTAGGAGGTGCTGAAATGGCACGTACTGAGCAATATAAAGAAGGAAGAACACCACTTCATACACTTCGTGCCGATATCGACTATGCATTAGCGGAAGCATTGACTACTTACGGAAAAATCGGTGTGAAAGTTTGGATCTGTAAAGGAGAGGTTTACGGTAAACGTGATTTATCTCCTAACATCGGACAAACGTCAAATACGAAGACCCGTGGTGGAAATGAAGGTGGAGATCGTCGTGACAATCGTAAAGGTGGCGCACGTGGTGGAAACAACCGCGGTGGCAGTAATCGCGGCGGAAACCGTGGTGGTTCAAACAGAGGATAATTAGTTAATAGATTAAAATATATATCCGCCAATTGACGGATTAAATAAAATACGAACATGTTACAGCCAAAAAGAACGAAGTTCAGAAAGATGCAGAAAGGCCGTATGAAAGGTAACGCTTCCCGTGGAGCGGAGTTAGCTTTCGGTTCTTTCGGTATCAAGTCAATGGAGCCAGCATGGATCACTAGCCGCCAAATAGAGGCTGCACGTATTGCTGTTACACGTTATATGAAACGTGAAGGTCAAGTGTGGATCCGTATTTTCCCTGATAAGCCTGTTACCAAAAAGCCTGCAGAGGTGCGTATGGGTAAAGGTAAGGGAGCTCCAGAATACTGGGTAGCCGTAGTCCGCCCAGGCCGTATGTTATTTGAAGCAGAAGGCGTGCCTTTGGAAATTGCCAAAGAAGCGTTACGTTTAGCTGCCCAAAAATTACCGGTTCAAACGAAGTTTGTTATACGTAGAGACTACGTAGAAGCATAAACGTTGGTAATGTCAATGGTTTGGTCTTGTGTCCGTTACACACAAGTTACTGTATAAACATATTGATAACCCGACACAACACTGAAAGAAAATGAAGAATTCAGAAATTATCGAATTATCACAAGAGGAACTTATAGCTCGTCTCGAACAAGAGAAAGCTGCTCTTAACAAGTTGAAATTTGCACATGCTGTTTCCGCTATTGAGAATCCCAATGCGATCAAAGCAGGGCGCAAGACTATCGCTCGTATCTCGACAGAGATTTCAAAACGTAGAATTGCAGCACAATCTGAAACAGCCGCTGAGGCATAAATGTAAAGTCGAAAAATGGAAAGAAATTTAAGAAAAACAAGGATCGGCTTGGTAGTTAGCAACAAGATGGACAAGTCTATCGTAGTAGCTGTTGAACGTAAAGTAAAACATCCTATCTATGGTAAGTTTGTAAAAAAAACTACCAAATTCAAAGCTCATGACGAAGAAAATACCTGCGGTATCGGCGACACGGTATTAATCATGGAAACACGTCCGCTGAGTAAAACAAAGAATTGGAGATTGGTTGAAATATTAGAAAGGGCTAAATAATGGTACAACAGGAATCAAGATTAAATGTAGCCGACAACTCCGGAGCTAAAGAAGTTTTAGTGATTCGAGTACTAGGCGGAACGCGTAAGCGCTATGCATCTATCGGTGATAAAGTTGTTGTTACCGTGAAGAGCGCTTTACCTTCAGGAAATGTGAAGAAAGGAACCGTTTCCAAAGCAGTAGTTGTACGTACGAAAAAAGAAATCCGTCGTAAAGATGGTTCTTACATCCGTTTCGATGACAATGCTGCTGTATTATTAAATAATAATGATGAACCACGCGGAACACGTATCTTCGGCCCAGTAGCTCGGGAATTACGTGAGAAGCAGTTCATGAAAATTGTATCACTAGCACCGGAGGTTTTATAATTATGGCACAGAATAAAAAATCAACTACGCACAAAATCAAGATTAAGAATGGTGATTTGGTGAAAGTTATCGCCGGTAACGCCAAAGGTGTTCAGGGTAAAGTTCTACGAGTTATAAAGGAGACTAATAGAGCAGTTGTGGAAGGCGCTAATATCGTTAAGAAACATACGAAGCCTAATGCTGCTAACCCTAACGGTGGTATCATTGAGAAAGAGGCTGCTATTCACATCTCTAATATCGCGTTGATTGATCCGAAGTCCGGTGAGACTACTCGTGTTGGTCGTCGTGTGAATGCAGATGGCAAAATTGTTCGTTACGCAAAAAAATCAGGGGAGGAAATTAAATAATGACTTACGTACCAAGATTAAAAGCGAAATATGCGGATGAAATCCGTACAGCGCTAAAGGAAAAATTCCAGTATAAAAGCGTTATGCAAGTTCCCAAGCTTGAAAAGATTGTTGTATCGCAGGGTGTTGGTGCTGCTACCGCGGATAAGAAATTAATCGATAACGCAGTGGCTGAGTTGACGTTAATTACAGGTCAGCAGGCGGTTCCTACAAAATCGAAGAAAGATATCTCAAACTTTAAATTGCGTAAAGGAATGCCAATTGGTGCGCGTGTAACATTACGTGACAACAATATGTATGAATTCCTTGACCGTTTGGTAGCTGTATCTTTACCTCGTATCCGCGATTTTCGCGGTATCAACGAGAAAGGTTTTGACGGAAGAGGTAACTATAATTTGGGGATTACCGAACAGATTATTTTTCCAGAGATTAATATTGATAAAATCAATAAAATTCAAGGTATGGATATTACGTTCGTGACTTCAGCTGACAATGATGTGGAGGCTTTGGAGTTGTTGAAACAATTCGGTTTACCATTCAAAAATCAAAATTCAAACAACAATGGCTAAAGAAGGAATAAAAGCACGCGAACTAAAGCGTCAAAAACTGGTAGCTAAATTTGCAGAGAAGCGCGCAGCTTTAAAAGCTGCGGGCGATTATGCGGCGTTAGATAAATTGCCAAAGAATGCTTCACCCGTACGTTTGCACAACCGCTGTAAATTGACTGGTCGTCCTAAAGGATATATGCGCCAATTTGGTATCTCTCGCGTAACTTTCCGCGAGATGGCATTGGAAGGTAAAATCCCAGGAGTGAAAAAAGCTTCTTGGTAATCAGGAAAAAAACATTTACTTTTGCCCGGGCAAATCTTATAAGGATTTGCTGGGCTTTTCATTTTGAAAATATTTATTAACGGACGACAGGTCCTTGGCTTCGGTTAGTCATGGAAACCATTGTCATAATTTTAATTATATAATGAATACAGATCCAATAGCGGATTACCTTACACGAGTAAGGAATGCCATTAAGGCCAACCACAGGGTTGTTGAAATTCCTGCATCGAACCTTAAAAAAGAGATTACTAAAGTTCTTTTTGATAAAGGTTATATTGCTAACTACAAATTCGAAGAAAACGGACCTCAAGGTAATATTAAAATTGCTTTGAAATACCATCCGGTTAGCAAAATTCCGGCTATTCGCACATTGACACGTGTGAGTAAACCTGGTTTAAGAAAGTATGCAAGCGTTGATACTATGCCTCGTGTTTTGAATGGTTTGGGAATCGCAATTCTGTCCACCTCCAAAGGAGTAATGACAGACAAAGAAGCCCGTCTGCAAAACGTAGGTGGTGAGGTTTTATGTTACGTTTATTAATCTAGGTAAAAAACACAAAAGAAATGTCAAGAATTGGAAAAGCGCCTATTGCTATTCCTTCGGGAGTAACGATTAATGTATCAGATAAAAATCTGGTAACGGTCAAAGGACCCAAAGGCGAATTAACACAACAAGTAGACAGCGACATTACCGTTAAAGAGGAAGACGGTCAGATCTTAGTTGCGCGTCCTACTGAACAAAAGAGACACAAATCGTTACATGGTTTGTATCGTGCCTTAATCAATAATATGGTTGTAGGTGTAACTGAAGGATACAAAACTACACAGGAGCTTGTCGGTGTAGGTTATCGTGCAACAAGTAACGGTAATACATTGGAGTTAGCCTTAGGTTTCTCTCACCCGATTGTTTTTATATTGCCAAAGGAAGTTAAAGTAAGTACTACTTCGGAAAAAGGTAAAAATCCTACGATTACTTTGGAAAGCGCCGACAAGCAGTTGATCGGTCAGATAGCTGCAAAAATCCGTGGTTTCCGTAAGCCTGAACCTTACAAAGGAAAAGGTGTTAAGTTTGTAGGGGAAGTATTAAGAAGAAAAGCAGGTAAATCAGCGAAAAAATAATAACCATGGCAGGAAATAAAACATCTCGCAGAGAGCGAATTAAAAAAGGAATAAGAAAGAGCCTGACTGGAACGGCTGAGCGCCCACGTTTATCCGTTTTTAGAAGCAACAAGGGTATCTATGCTCAAATTATTGATGACGAGGCTGGTAAAACGTTAGCTTCAGCGTCTTCGGGCTCAAAAGAATTTGCTGCAAACGGCACGAAAATTGAGCAATCGAAGGCTGTCGGGAAATTAGTGGCAGAGAAAGCTGTAGCAGCAGGTATTAGCAAAGTAGTTTTTGACCGTAATGGGTACTTATACCATGGCCGTGTAAAATCATTGGCTGAAGGTGCTCGCGAAGGCGGTTTGGACTTTTAATCAATAAGAACATGGCAGTAAGCAATATAAAAAGAGTGAAATCAAGCGAGATTGAGTTAAAAGATCGCTTAGTGAGTATCCAGCGCGTGGCGAAAGTAACCAAAGGGGGACGTACCTTCAGTTTTTCGGCTATCGTCGTAGTGGGTGACGAAAATGGCATCGTGGGTTATGGTCTCGGTAAGGCAAAAGAGGTTACCGAAGCTATTACAAAAGGTATCGATGATGCGAAGAAAAACTTGATTAAAGTTCCTATCATCAAGGGTACTGTTCCTCATGAGCAACATGGGAAATTCTCCGGGGGCCGTGTTTTGATTAAGCCAGCTGTTGGTGGTACAGGTGTACTAGCAGGTGGCGCAATGCGTGCTGTATTAGAAAGTGCGGGTATTAAGGACGTACTAGCAAAATCATTAGGTTCATCCAACCCGCACAACGTTGTAAAAGCAACAGTTGATGCATTGGTAAAACTTCGTGATGCATATACAGTTGCCCAAAACCGCGGAGTCGATTTAAACAAAGTATTTAACGGTTAATTATCATGGCAAAAATAAAAATCACCCAGATAAAGAGCGTTATCGACAGAAGCGAGCGCCAAAAGAGAACTATTCAGGCCCTTGGCTTGAAACGTATCAATCACTCTGTAGAGGTTGAGGCCACACCCTCCATTATCGGTATGGTGAGAAAGGTCAACCACTTAGTAGCGGTAGAGACAGTTTAAGATAGAATAGGTAAATGGAAAGGATTTTAGGTTCTTTCCATTCCGTTTAGTAATTAATTATTCATCGTTACGACCTGTTTAGTGAGAGCGAAGGCGTAACACAACATTTTAAGACAAAATGAATTTAAGTAGTTTAAAACCAGCTAAAGGTTCTGTTAAAAACAGAAAACGTATCGGTAGAGGTCAAGGATCTGGTCGTGGTGGTACATCGACCCGTGGTCATAAAGGTGCCGGTTCACGTTCAGGACATTCTACGAAGATTGGTTTTGAAGGTGGTCAGATGCCTTTGCAACGCCGTGTACCTAAGTTTGGTTTCAAAAACATGAACCGTGTCGAATATAAAGGAATTAACTTGGACGTATTGCAGGAGCTGGTAACCAAATATAATTTAACGGTTATTGACTTCGATACGTTAAAAGCGCATGGATTAGTTGCCAAAAAAGATTCAGTGAAGATCTTGGGTCGTGGAGAATTAACTACTAAATTAGAAGTTAAGGTTCACGCTTTTTCAGCTTCGGCACAGAAAGCAATTGAAGCTGTAGGTGGTTCCATCGAAAAACTATAAAATTACATGAAGAAACTAATCACAACCTTAACCAATATATGGAAAATAGAAGATTTAAGAAATCGTATCATTACGACATTGCTACTTCTTCTTATCTACCGTATTGGTTGTCACGTGGTTCTACCGGGTGTCAACCCCGATGCATTAGTGGCTCGAAGTAGCGAAGGAAATAGCATATTGGATTTGATCAATATGTTTGCCGGCGGATCATTTTCCCGATCGGCAATTTTCGCGTTAGGAGTAATGCCCTACATTTCTGCATCAATCGTTGTTCAGTTATTGGGGATAGCGGTTCCTGCATTTCAGAAAATGCAAAAAGAAGGTGAGTCGGGTCGTAAGAAAATGACGCAGATTACGCGTTATCTGACCTTGGCGATTACTATAGTTCAAGCAGTGGCTTATGTGAAGACACAAGTTCCTGCCGAGGCAAAGACATTAGCCGAGCCTATGTTCACTATTCTTTCTGCGATCGTGTTAACGGCAGGTACCTTGTTTGTGATGTGGCTTGGTGAAAAAATTACCGATAAAGGTATTGGGAATGGTATCTCTCTGATTATTATGGCAGGTATCATTGCGCAACTGCCGGCTGGGATTGTAGCAGAATGGGGGTCACGTATGAGTCCTAGCGGTGGTGGACCTATTCCTCTTCTACTGGAATTTGTAGCCCTGTTCTTCGTGGTAATTTTTGCGATCCTGGTTGTCCAGGGGATTCGTAAAGTTCCGGTACAATACGCTAAGAAAATTGTTGGTAACAAGCAGGTAGGTGGGGTACGTCAGTACATTCCTTTGAAAGTAAATGCTGCAGGTGTAATGCCTATTATCTTTGCGCAGGCTATTATGTTCTTGCCCATGGCATTGTCACAGTTTTTTCCAGATTTACAGTCTGACTTTTTAGCGTCATTGAGCAACTATACTTCAGTTGCTTACAACGTAACATTTGCTGTTCTCATTATTGCGTTTACTTTTTTCTATACTGCAATTATGGTCAACCCACAACAAATGTCTGAGGATATGAAGAAGAATGGCGGTTTTATTCCCGGGATAAAGCCTGGGTATGATACCAATATTTTTATCGATAACGTAATTTCCCGTATTACTTTCCCAGGAGCTATATTCATCGCAATTATCGCGGTGTTACCAGCTTTAGCGGCGAAATTAGGTGTGAATAATCAATTCGCACACTTCTATGGAGGTACTTCTTTATTGATTTTGGTAGGTGTAGTGTTGGATACATTGCAGCAGATTGAGAGCCATTTGTTGATGCGCCATTATGACGGCTTAATGAAGACAGGAAGAGTAAAGGGACGTTCGACGGCTACCGTAGAAGGTGTCGATCAATCAGCACTTTAATAAATGTCTAAAGTTTATTATAAAACAGAAGAACAAATTGAGCAAATACGAGAGTCTGCAAACGTACTCTCGTTATTGCTTGGTGAAATAGCAAAGGAAGTAAAACCTGGAGTTACGACATTATCATTGGATAAATTAGCCTATGATTTTATTTATGACCATGGTGGCACGCCTGCTTTTTTAAACTATCAAGGTTTTCCCTATTCACTTTGTATATCCGTGAACGATCAGGTTGTACATGGATTTCCGAGTGATTATGTACTAAAGGAAGGAGACATTGTTTCCGTCGATGGAGGTGTTAATCTGAAAGGATTCATTAGCGACTCCGCATATACCTTTGGTGTAGGCGAGATTTCAACCGAAGCCCAACAATTATTAGATATCACGAAAGCTTCTTTATATAAAGGTATAGAGCAGGCAATTGCGGGTAGGCGTGTAGGCGATATTTCGGCAGCTGTGCAGGAGCATGTTGCTCCTTATGGGTATGGAATTGTTAGAGAATTGGTAGGACATGGTGTTGGTTTGCATCTACACGAGAAACCCGAGGTGCCGAATTATGGGAAAAGGGGTACTGGTCCGAAATTGGATACAGGTTTAGTCATTTGTATCGAGCCGATGATTAACGGAGGCAAAGCAGGAGTTAAATTTTGGGATGACGGTTGGACAGTGAGTACCGTTGATGGTAAATTGTCTGCACATTTTGAACAGATGGTTGCTATCCGGAAAGGCGCTCCGGACGTCTTGTTGACGTTCGAACATGTAGAAGAAGTTTTGAGTAAAAAGTAGTTGGTTTTCAATATTTTTTATTTATCTTTGCACTCCTGTTTATACAGGCTAAAATGTAATTAAGTTAGTATATATATGGCTAAACAAGCCTCAATAGAACAAGACGGTATAATTAAGGAGGCGCTTTCGAATGCGATGTTCCGGGTAGAGTTGGAAAATGGACATGAAATTATTGCTCATATTTCGGGTAAGATGCGTATGCACTACATCAAGATTTTGCCTGGGGATAAAGTGAAGCTAGAAATGTCGCCTTATGATTTAACAAAGGGAAGAATTACCTACCGCTATAAGTAGTGGCCGGTTTTTTTTCGGTATAATTGGCTTTGAAATATTATAACAATGAAAGTTAGAGCATCAATAAAAAAACGTAGCGCGGACTGTAAGATTATCCGTCGCAAAGGAAAGGTTTTTGTAATCAACAAAAAGAACCCTAAGTTTAAGCAACGTCAAGGGTAGTTTATTAACATAATCGCTTAAAGTATTATATGGCAAGGATAGCAGGTATAGATTTACCTAAAAACAAAAGAGGCGTAATAGGCCTTACCTACATCTTCGGTATCGGTCGTTCAACAGCGGCTTATATTTTGGAGAAGGCAGGTATCAGTGAGGATGTTAAAGTGTCTGAATGGAACGATGATCAATTGACCGCCATTCGTAACATCATTAACGACGAAATTAAAGTGGAAGGTGCCTTACGTTCTGAAGTTCAGTTGAACATTAAACGTTTGATGGATATTGGTTGTTACCGTGGTTTACGCCATCGTAAGCATTTACCTCTTCGTGGTCAACGTACAAAAAACAACTCGCGTACTCGTAAAGGTAAACGTAAAACAGTTGCAAACAAGAAAAAAGCTACTAAATAATAATTAAGAAATGGCTAAAAGTAAAAAGGTTACAAAAAAACGTGTTGTCGTTATTGAGCCTGTTGGTCAAGCTCATATCAACGCTACCTTTAACAACATCATCATTACTTTGACAAACAATCAAGGTCAGACTATATCCTGGTCTTCAGCTGGAAAAATGGGCTTCAGAGGTTCTAAAAAGAATACTCCGTATGCTGCTGGTCAAGCTGCCCAAGACTGTGGTAAGGTTGCACACGACCTGGGTTTACGCAAGGTTGAAGTGTTTGTGAAAGGACCGGGAGCTGGACGTGAATCGGCAATTCGTACATTACAAACTATTGGAATCGACGTGACTATAATCAAGGATATCACGCCACTTCCGCATAATGGTTGTCGTCCTCCAAAAAGGAGAAGAGTTTAATAGGTTTATTGTTTAAGATAAGATTCGTCAGCTATAGGCTGATAGATACTTCAAACAGAGAAAGAAATGGCAAGATATACAGGACCTAAGTCCAAGATCGCACGTAAATTCAGAGAGCCGATTTTTGGCCCTGACAAAGCATTAGAAAAAAAGAATTACCCTCCAGGACAACATGGTCAGTCAAGAAGGAGAGGAAAACAATCGGAATATGCTATCCAGTTGTTGGAAAAGCAAAAGACAAAATATACCTACGGTGTTTTGGAGCGTCAGTTCCGGACGCTTTTTGCAAAAGCATCGGCGAAACAAGGTATTACCGGTGAGATCTTCCTGAAATTATTGGAAGCACGCTTGGATAATGTTGTTTATCGTTTAGGTATTGCACCAACACGTGCAGCGGCGCGTCAGTTGGTATCACATAAGCATGTTACGGTTAACGGTAATGTCGTTAATATCCCATCATATAGTTTACGTCCGGGCGATGTAGTCGCGGTTCGTGAACGTTCGAAATCTTTGGAGGCTATTGTAGCTTCTGTAGAAGGAAGAAAAATCAACAAATTCAATTGGTTGGATTGGAATGCAAACGAATTAACAGGAACGTTTGTCACCTTTCCAGAAAGAGTTGATATTCCAGAGAACATTAAAGAAAACTTAATCGTAGAGTTGTACTCTAAATAATAAGATACCGCTCTTAGCGTATTTTATGTTTATTAATAAAAACTTTTAAAAGAAAATAAATGGCAATTTTAGCATTTCAAAGACCGGATAAAGTTATCATGCAAAAATCAACCGATTTTGATGGTACTTTCGAATTTCGTCCATTAGAGCCTGGTTTTGGTGTAACTATTGGTAATGCTTTGCGCCGTATTTTATTGTCCTCCCTAGAAGGATATGCAATTACGTCGGTAAGGTTTTCAGGCGTTTCGCATGAGTTTTCTACTATCAAAGGTATTGTTGAGGATGTTACGGAAATCATTTTGAACCTGAAGCAAGTTCGTTTCAAGAAAACTGGTGAACAAGGTGATAGCGAGAAGATCTTCGTGGTTATCAATGGTCAGGATCAGTTTAAAGCAGGCGATATTACGAAGTTCTCTAATAATTTTACCGTTTTAAATCCGGATTTTGTCATCTGCAACATGGATAATTCGGTTACTATAGAGGTTGAACTTTCGGTGGCTAAGGGACGCGGTTATGTGAATGCTGAAGAAAATAAAGTTACAGATGGTCCTCTTGGTTTTATCGCTGTCGATTCTATTTATACGCCAATTAAGAACGTAAAATACACCATCGAGAATTATCGTGTAGAACAGAAAACTGACTATGAGAAATTGTTGTTGGATATTTCTACAGATGGTTCGATTCATCCTGAGGAAGCCTTGAAAGAAGCTGCCAAAATATTGATTCAGCACTTCATGTTATTCTCTGACGAAAACATGTTGTTAGAGTCGCAAACAAAAGAAGAAACCAAAGTCGTAGACGAAGAAATTTTACACATGCGTAAAGTTCTGAAAACAGAATTAGTAGATTTGGATCTTTCTGTTCGTGCATTGAACTGTTTGAAAGCAGCAGATATTCGTACATTAGCGGAATTGGTCACTTACGATGTCGCAGATATGTTGAAGTTCCGTAACTTCGGTAAAAAATCGTTAAGCGAAATTCAAGAACTGGTTAAATCAAAAGGCTTGTCGTTCGGCATGAATCTATCCAAATTTAAGTTGGACGAAGAATAACATTAAAATAAAAAATTAAGCGACCTGTTGCGTAATTCCCCTAGAAGGGTAGAAGAGAAATTTAGAATCCCGAAAGGACGGTACGCACAAAAAAAAACAAAAAAATGAGACACGGAAAAAAAGTAGATAAGTTAGGGCGCACTGACAGTCACCGTAAGGCGATGTTAGCCAATATGGCGACTTCATTGATCAAGCATAAGCGTATTACAACAACTTTAGCGAAAGCGAAAGCGTTGCGCAAGTATGTTGAGCCGTTAATTACAAAATCAAAAAATGACACGACGCATTCACGCCGTACTGTTTTTGCATATTTAAAAGACAAGGAAGCCGTTACGCTTTTATTCCGGGAGATTTCCGAAAAGGTGGCATCTCGTCCCGGTGGATATACGCGTATCATTAAGTTGGAAAACCGCCTCGGTGACAATGCTGAAATGGCGTTTATCGAACTGGTAGACTACAACGAGATTTACGGTAAAATAGTGAAGGAAGAGAAGAAAGCAACTCGCCGACGCGGAGGCAAAAAGAAAGCTGCGGAAAAAACTGCTGACGTTGAGGCAGCTGAAGTTGAAGTAGCGGAAGAGGTGGAAGCGACGGAAGAAGTTAAAGAAGAAGCTCCAAAAGCGGAAGCAGCAGCAGAGGAAACTCCTGCCGCAGAAGAGGCTCCTGCAACAGAGGAATCTTCGGAAACGGAAGAGAAAAAAGATTAATATTTTATCTCATTTATAGAAAAGCCCGTCAGACATCATGACGGGCTTTTTTATTTCATATTTACTTATTATTTTCAGCACGTTACGTTATATTTGCGTATAGTATTTTATCCATACCCGTTTATTTTTTTCATACATGGATTTATTTAATGTTTATCCCATAAACCCTATTAACATTGTCAGAGCAAAGGGATCTAGCGTTTGGGACGCAGCCGGTACAGAGTACCTTGATTTATACGGTGGACACGCTGTAATCTCCATTGGGCACAGTCATCCACATTATGTAGAAAGCCTCACGAAGCAACTGAATCAAATCGGATTCTATTCAAATTCGGTTGAGATTCCATTGCAGAATCAGTTGGCGCGACAATTGGGAGAGATGTCCGGTAAGGATAATTATGCGTTATTTCTCTGTAATTCTGGAGCTGAGGCTAATGAAAATGCATTAAAATTGGCATCTTTCCATAACGGACGAAAGAAGATTATCGCATTTACCAAGGCATTTCACGGGCGTACTTCATTGGCTGTCGCGGCTACAGATAACCCCGCTATTGTGGCTCCTGTAAACCAGACGGACAATGTAATGTTTCTCCCTTATAATGACGAAGAGGCATTAATTCGTACTTTTCAGGATTCGGGAGATGAGATTTCAGCAGTAATTATCGAAGGTATACAAGGTGTGGGCGGAATACGGGAAGCCTCCGTTTCTTTCCTTAAGTCGATTCGTTCACTTTGTGATCAGTATGGAGCGGTATTTATCGCGGATGCTGTACAGTGTGGTTATGGCCGCACCGGTGATTTTTATTCGCAGGATTATGCAGGTGTGGATGCAGACATATATTCTATGGCGAAAGGGATGGGAAATGGATTTCCTATCGGTGCCATTAGCATTTCACCTAAATTTAAAGCTTCATTTGGTATGTTAGGGACCACTTTTGGTGGCAATCACCTGGCATGTGCAGCGGCAATTGCCGTATTGGACGTGATGAAAGAGGAAAACTTACTAGCAAATACACAAAATGTTGGACGCTATCTCCTTACAGAATTGAAGAAGTTTGATAAAGTAGAAGAGGTGAGGGGAAGAGGGTTGATGATAGGCGTTGTATTGCCTAAAGAATTATCGAATGTGAAAAAGGATCTGTTGTTAAAGAATAGAATTTTTACGGGAGAAGCAAAACCTAATGTTATTCGGATTTTGCCTGCTTTGAATATAACGAAAGATATTGCAGATACTTTTTTAACTGCACTTGATGAACGCTTAAAAGCGTGTTAAAATTGAACACTTTATTATTAAATTTGATATTCAACATTGGCCGCTGATTACTAATCATTGGTCACTCTTAATTTTAACAGATGGACAAATTTTTTTCAGTTGCTGATATTGATGATTTAGACTCGGTCGTGCAAGAAGCATTGTCGCTAAAGGCCAATCCATATAATTGGCGGGAACTCGGAAAGAACAAGACATTGGGTCTAGTATTTCTGAACCCAAGTTTGCGTACACGTTTGAGTACCCAAAAAGCGGCAATGAGTCTAGGTATGGACGTTATGGTCATCAATATGGATAAAGAAGGCTGGGCATTGGAAACCCGAGACGGTGTTATTATGAACGGAACAACCGTGGAGCACATCCGGGAAGCTGCTGCCGTTATGGGGGAATATTGTGATATCTTAGGCTTGCGTTCTTTCCCCAGCTTAAAAGATAAAGTAGCTGATTATACAGAGGAGCTGTTTAATAAATTTGTAAAATTTTGTGGTGTTCCGGTTGTTTCTTTGGAAAGTGCCACGCGTCATCCTTTACAAAGTTTAACGGATTTAATTACGATTACAGAACATAAAAAGGTGACTAAGCCTAAAGTAGTATTGGCTTGGGCACCTCATGTCAAAGCGCTGCCACAAGCCGTTCCGAATTCTTTTTCCGAATGGATGTGTAAAGCGCAGGAGCAAGATCTGGTTGATTTTACTATTGCACATCCCCTAGGGTATGATTTGAGCGAAGAGTTTACACCTGGTGCGTACATCACGAACCATTTGGATGATGCGTTGGCTAAAGCAGATTTCGTATATGTAAAAAACTGGTCGTCTTATCGTGATTATGGGCAGGTCTATCCCGTGGAAGAAGATTGGTTAATAACCAATGAGAAACTAGGCTTGACGAGTGATGCGAAAGTAATGCATTGTCTGCCTGTACGACGAGATTTAGAGCTGTCGTCGGAGGTTCTCGATGGGCCCAATTCTTTGGTTGTTAAAGAGGCGGGTAACCGCGTATGGGCAGCACAGGTAGTTTTAAAACGTATGTTGGAAAATCTTAAAAAATAAAAATATTCAGTTATCTATGAGTAGTGGGTTGCATATTATTAAAATCGGGGGTAATGTCATCGATGACGATATCCAGTTACAAAGTTTTTTGGAAAAATTTGCGGCATTACAAGGCAAAAAGATATTAGTTCATGGGGGGGGGAAGATAGCTACGCGAATTGCTGCAGATTTAGGGATTCAAGCAAAATTAGTGGATGGTCGGCGTATCACTGATAAGCCGATGTTAGACGTCACAACGATGGTGTACGCTGGTTTAACAAATAAACATATTGTTTCTTCTCTTCAAAAATATGATTGTGATGCGTTAGGGTTATGCGGAGCGGACGGGAATACAATCAAAGCGGTTAAACGTCCTGTAAGGAAAATCGATTACGGATATGTTGGGGACATTTTAGTAGATTCCGTAAATACGCTTAATATTAAAAAATTTCTGGAGGCAGGATTTACGCCTGTATTTTCAGCGATTACACACAATGGTTTGGGACAATTGCTAAACACCAATGCGGATACTATTGCTTCGGCGCTGGCTGTTTCATTGGCAAAGATATATGAAACGAAGTTAATTTACTGCTTTGAAAAAAATGGTGTGTTACGAAATGTAGACGATCCGGAATCGGTTATCAAGTCAATAAAGGCTGACGAATTTGAGACGTTAAAGGCGGATAAAGTGATTTACGAAGGGATGATTCCAAAACTGGAAAATGCTTTTGACGCACTTGGGAAAGGAGTGAAAAATGTATTTATTGGTAATGCCTTGAACCTACACAAATATCAGCAGGGAGAATTTGGTACGTGTTTGTTGTCGAAATAAACTAACCTTCATGGTTGATTCAGACATATAAAGAGAGAGATGAATCAATCGGATAGCTTCACTACGCTAAAATATAGATGAAAAAAATGAGTAAAATAACAATAATTGGTGGTGGCAATATCGGGCTATCCCTCGCCAAAGGGCTGGTGAAGTCCGGGCAATATGTAGCCGCGGAGATAACGTTGACACGTAGAAACCTTGCTAGCCTTCAAGAAGAGGCCACACTTGGTTTCCAAGTAAGCGATAATAATGCACAGGCGGCTGTAAACGCTGAAATCGTCGTGCTAGCTATTTTACCTCAACAACTCCGTAACGTCTTGGAAGAGCTGAAGAATACCGTGCGTGTCGGGCAAATAATTGTTTCCGTAGTATCAGGTGTTAGTTGCGCGAATATCAAAGAAGTGTTGGGGACAGACAAATTGGTGGTTCGTGCTATGCCAAATACAGCGATTGCTATTGGTCAATCCATGACATGTATAGCGGCTGACGATTCGGTAGATAAAGAAATTAAAAGGGTAGAACGGCTGTTTGAATCCGTGGGAGCCGTGGTGGTTATTCAAGAAGACCTCATGACCTCTGCTACAGCGCTTTGCGCATGTGGGATCGCTTTCTTTTTAAGGGCTATTCGAGCGGCTTCGCAGGGAGGTGTGGAAATTGGCTTCCATGCACATGACGCCTTAAAAATGGCAGTACAAACAGCTAAAGGGGCGGCGGATTTGCTGTTACAAACACAAAATCATCCAGAAGGCGAGATTGATAAAGTGACTTCGCCTAAAGGATGTACTATCGCTGGCTTGAATGAAATGGAACACCATGGATTCAGCTCGGCATTTATAAAAGGAATAAAACTGTCTGCGGAAAAAGCAGGGGGATTATATCATGATTAGGAGTATAACTTATCTAATAGAAGAAGCAACTTCGCTATTGAAGCAATTGATAGCGTTACCCTCTTTTAGCAAAGAAGAAAACGACACAGCAGATTTACTATGTCGTTTTTTTCATGATAGGGGTATAGTCTACAAGCGTATCGGTAATAATGTGTGGGCGTATAATAAATACAAAGACGACTCGAAACCCGGTATCTTGTTGAATTCTCATCACGATACGGTAAAACCAAATAGCGGATATACAAGAGATCCGTTTGATCCTATGGTGAAAGAAGGCAAGCTGTTTGGTTTGGGAAGTAACGATGCGGGAGGGTGTTTGGTATCCTTAATAGCTGCATTCTTGTATTATTATGAACAGGAAGATTTACGCTATAATATTTGTTTGCTTGCTTCTGCAGAAGAGGAGATTTCGGGAAAATTCGGTATCGAGGAAGCTATAAAGCATATCGGGCTGATGGATTTTGCTGTTGTAGGAGAACCTACCCAACTGCATATGGCTGTGGCAGAAAAGGGGCTGATGGTCTTGGATTGTGAAGCCGTTGGTATTGCTGGACATGCTGCACGAGAAGAGGGAGAAAATGCCATATATAAAGCAATGGAAGCTATCGATTGGTTTCGCTCCTTTCAGTTTCCGAAAATTTCAGCTTACTTGGGGCCGATAAAGATGTCGGTCACCATAGTGAATAGCGGTACACAGCATAATGTCGTTCCAGCATCTTGCACATTCGTCGTTGATGTACGTACAACTGATGCTTATAATAACCAAGAAGTTCTGGATATCATCAAGAAGCATGTTTCGGTCAAAGTCACACCTCGTTCCACAAGGCTCAATCCGTCTACTATTAAATTAGACCACCCGATTATCCAATCCGGCATAAGCTTGGGAGCGCATGCTTTCGGTAGCCCCACGATGAGCGACCAAGCTTTATTATCCATTCCTTCTGTAAAAGTAGGGCCAGGCGACTCGGCGAGGTCACATTCTGCGGATGAATATATATATATAACAGAAATCGAACAAGGAGTGGCTTTTTATATTGACTTATTGAGAAATGTCCTGTAAAAAAAGTGACAGCATGCCCGCCACTTTTCTCTTTTTACAACGTTATCTGCCTTTTTATGCTTTCTTCCAGTGATATAATCGTTTCTGTACGTTGGATTCCCGTTAACGATTGAATATCTTCGTTTAATACTTTACGTAAGTGCGCGGTATCTCGGCATACAATCTTAGCGAACATGCTGTACTGCCCAGTACAATAATGTAACTCGACAACTTCTTTTATATCTTGTAATTGTTTTACGGCATCAGCGTACTGGGAACCCTTTTCTAAATAAATCCCTAGGAATGCGGTAATATCAAAACCTACCTTTTGTGGATTAACAATCAGTTGAGAACCTTTGATTATTCCCAATTCTTCCATTTTTTTCATCCTTACATGGATGGTTCCTCCCGAAACAATTAGTTTTTTTGCTATTTCTGTGTATGGAATTGATGCATCATCCATTAAAGTAGACAAAATTTGTATGTCTAAGTTGTCTAAATCGTAATTTGAATACTTTTTATCCATAAAAATTGATGTTTTTATTAAAAAATTGCTGTTGTTTTTAAAATTTATATAAAAATATAATAAAATTATATGATATTCTTTGTTTTTTTTATATTTGTGTTAATGAAAGAGGTTAAAACAGTCTCTTTTTATACGAAAAGTATGTTACTTCCCTCAAAATAACATAGGTTTATAATTGGTTAGCGTAAGAAACTCCTCTCCCCGGGGAGTTTCTTCATTTATGCCTTCCGGTTTTAAAACCTAATGCTAAAACTGTTTTTAAAATTTTTGTAAAAATACTAAGTATTTTTGTAATGTAATTTTATTTTTGATAAAAAATAGCCTATTTATTGTGAAAGTTTTATTTTAATTCTTTCGCGTAAATTTTGTATTTTCGGAAAAATAAATGATGAAAATCGATGACGTCACCATATCGCGTAAAAAACCTATTTATCCGGTAGGTACAGGACTCAATAAATATCTTCGTATGTACCAACGTGATGCTAAATTACCCTTAGCATATCGTGAATTGTTGAATTTTGTGGAAACGGTACCTGTGATGGATAAGTATGGAAATGACACACTTTGGGAGACGCCCTTGTATCCGCCCCATTTACAGGATCAGCTGTACGACGCGTTACGCGTAGTGTACGCTAAACTTAAAGCATCGGGGAACACCCGTATTGTGGAGCATAAGATTATTGACAGGATAGAGTATTGTGCATTTGGGAATACCAAACCGTTTCGGGTGCGTATTATTAATCGCTTGAATGATGTATATGATTATTTTTATATCAAGCAGGCCGATGCCTCCCGCATATATGGGCTGGAGTTGGAAGAGATTCTTTCGCCTAATCAAGTAAATTATTTGGTAGATCGTGATACGTTAGTGGAAGAGCATATTGTTGGTATACCAGGAGATGTGTTTAGCAAAGCGGGTATATATAACCCTGAGTATAACCAGACCCGTATTGCAAAAGAATTTGTGAAGTTTAATGAACGTTGTATTATCTCTCTGTTAGGAGACATGCGTGCATATAACTTTGTCATGCAGATTACACCGGATTTCGATGATTTTCAATTTCGTATTCGGGCCATTGACTTTGATCAGCAATTTTACGAAGGCAATCCTAAAGTATATATGCCCCAGTATTTTAAGGAAAACCTTACATATGTACAACTGGCTATGGAACATCTAAACGAGAAAACAGTAATGCAATATCAACAGGAAGAGCGTTCATCTATTGTACATCGCGTACGTAGTGAACGTCATCGTATTAAAGATTTACGAGATGCGTCTAAAATGCAGGCATTATCAACACCGGAGAATATTAAAAGATTAAAAGAAGGGTATGGAGCATTCTATAATAATACAACTTATTTAGATTGTAAGTCTATGACGGATATTGTGGAACTGAATGTGAAGAATGTTATTCGCCAAGTGAAACTCTAACTTAGCCTTCGTTGATTGTCCTTGACAAAGGCTTCCCATCCTGAATAACTCTTTTTCTCTGTATTACTATTTTGTTGGAAAGCATGACATACTGCAACAGCTAACCCGTCGGTTGCATCGAGAAACGCTGGAGTCTCCTTAAATTGGAGGATTGTTTTTAACATAGCGGCCACTTGTTCTTTGCTGGCGCTTCCGTTTCCGGTGACAGATTGCTTTATCTTACGGGGGGCGTATTCAAAGATAGGAATGTTTACACTCAACGCCGCCGCCATAGCAACGCCCTGCGCTCTTCCAAGTTTAAGCATAACCTGAATATTTTTTCCATAGAAAGGCGCTTCCAACGCGACACAATCCGGTTGGTATTCTTGTATCAGAGATGTCGTTTTCTTAAAAATACGTTGCAGTTTCAATCCGTGATCATCTAGGTGTCCCATTTTGATAACCCCCATACTTAACAATGCTATTTTTTGTCCTGTTTGTTTGACTAGTCCATACCCCATGACCACCGTGCCCGGGTCTATTCCCAAAATAATGCGTTCTTTAGCCTTTTCCCTTTGCATGATGCAATATTACGATTTTGAAATCTGAAATCTTCCGTTCTATAGATAATAATTCTAATGAAAAATTAGTAACATTGTGCTTTTATTATAAATAATTGACGAGACAGCAAAAGAAATATCTGAATCTGGGAATTAAGTTGTTCATTGTAGGATTGGCGACATGGTTCATTATTTCTAAGGTCAATAACCAAGAGAACCTATACGAATTTAAATCGCTATTGGAGCGTATTGATCCATGGACCGTTCGTGGGACACTGGCTATTGTTGTGGTGATGATGTTGATGAATTGGGCAATCGAAGTCGTTAAATGGAAATACCTTAGTCGGCGGATTGAGGTCATTAGTTGGTGGAAAGCGATAAAGTCGGTATTTTGTGGTCTCACCTGGGCAATATTTACGCCCAATAGAATAGGGGAATACGGCGGGCGTATCCTTCTTTTGAAACCGCGTAGTCGAGCGCGAGGTGCCATTGCTATGGGAGTTGGGCTTTTTGCCCAACTCGTGCTTACAAGTGTGTTTGGTTCGTTAAGTATCGCTTGGTTTGTTGCGACTTATCTTCCTACGCCAGATAGCGTACAATTTGGTGTTTGGCTATTGGCGATAATTTATGCAGTCGCATTTGTTGTGCTCTATTTCAATGTCTATTGGGTAGACTATCTTGTCGGCAAATTTAGGTTTTTGCATAAGATAAAGCCATTCTTTTCCATATTGGAAGATTTTACCCCACGCGAACTATTGCGCGTACTGCTTCTTTCCTTATTACGTTTCGGTATATTTACTTCGCAATATATTGTATTGATGTTGGTTTTTTTGCCCGAATTGCCTTTTGTTTCCATGGTATTGATGATTTTTATTCTATTTTTCGTTCAATCTGCCGTTCCATCACTTGATATTTTTGATTTCAGTGTACGTAGCTTTGTCGCCAGCAATTTGTATAGCTATATTACTACACAGGAAATAGCCGTTATGGCAATTGTTTCCTGTATTTGGTTTGTTAACCTTATCCTTCCTGCTATTATGGGATCCGTGTTTGTTTTAAATGTAAATTATGTGGGTGACAACAAGTCTTGATATATTTCTGATTACCATGACCATTGTGTATGTTATGTTGGTGTTATACATGCTGCGCGGATGGTCTCGTATCTCCTATTTTAAAAAGAGAACAAAAGGACGTACCTCCATCTCTGTACTGATTGCCGCACGCAATGAAGAAGACAATATAGCTCGAACATTAGATTGTATTATACGACAGGAGTTTCCAAAAGAACTTTTAGAGATTATTGTGGTGGACGATCATTCCACCGATAATACGGCAGCAATTGTTGCTTCCTATGCTTCAAAAGGTGTCACATTACTGCAACTGAACGAGGGAGGTAAGTTAAACTCCTATAAAAAGCTAGCGATTAGTCGCGCTATCGGGCAAGCTTCGGGAGAGATTATTGTTACAACAGATGCAGATTGTCGAATGGGAACAAGATGGTTGGACACCGTGGTGAATTATTTTGAAAAAACAGGTGCTTATATGGTTTCCTCTCCAGTAGCCTACAACGAAGAGAAGAGCTATTTCGAGCGATTGCAGACGCTTGAATTTTTGTATCTCATTGGTTTAGGAGCAGCCGGTATTGGTAATAAACGTCCCACAACCTGCAATGGGGCAAACCTTGCTTACCGACGAGACTTGTTTTACGAAATGGGTGGTTTCAACGGCATAGATAACCTCGCCTCTGGCGATGATGAGTTATTTTTACATAAAGTAGCGGAAAAATATGCGGGAAAAATTGAGTTCTGCAAGTCGAAAGATGCAATTGTGTACACCGATGCAAAAGCAACACTTTCCTCTTTTATTAGCCAGCGGAGACGTTGGGCATCGAAGAGTACGAAATATAGAGATAAACGAGTTGTGTGGTTGGGAATCAGTATATGGCTGTTTAACTTGTCGTTAATAGTGGGCTTAGTAGAATTCATTACTGATTTACCTAATATCAATGTACTGTTTTTGATCGCGTTCGGAATGAAAGTAGTGGTTGAATTAGCTTTTATTTATCCACTTTGTAGTCTGATAAATAGACATGCTTTGTTGGTGAATTTATTTCCCCTGTCGTTCATACACGCTGCCTACCTTGTATATATTGGCGTGGCAGGTAATGTTGGGAAGTATGATTGGAAAGGGAGAAAGGTCAATTAAGTTAATTTTAAGCTTCTACTTTTTTTTTGATAACCTCTTCGGCTTTCTTGACAATCTCTTCTGCATTTAGCCCGGTTGTATCTAGTGGATTTAATACTTCCCAACTCATGGAAGTGAAGGGGCGTAATGGAAACATCCCATATTTTACCATTAAATAAGAACCTTTAATAGCAAGGGGCACTACTAAAGCATCGGGATTCTTCTTTAAAAGGGTGGCAATTCCGCCTACTGAAAAAGCTTTCATTTTGCCTGTTTTCGTGCGTGTTCCCTCGGGAAAAATAAAAGCTGACCAGTTTTTGGTTTTCATATTGTTGGCCAGTTTCAAAATTTCGGCAATGGATTGCTTTGGGTCTTTACGGTCTATGTTTGCCGCGCCACCATGTACCAAATTATACGATATACTCGGGATTCCCGCCTTAGCCAATTCAATTTTGGAAATAAATTTCCCATGAAATCGCCGTAAAAAATAAATCATGGGTGGAATGTCAAATGTACTTTGGTGATTGGCGACGAAAATAATTGGCCTTCCTGTCGGAATATTTTTATTGTCTATAAACCGCGTTCGATTAAATAACGTGTAGTTGCAAGCAACTAAAAAGCCGTTTAATAGATCGACGCTTTTTTTGTGCGCAGTGTATCCGCCAAGTTTAAAACAAAGCCATTGAATAGGGTGGAAAATTAGCAATGACACAGCAAAGCAGATATAAAATATTGGTGTGAATATGTAACCAAGTGCTTTTCTCATGCGACTAAAATTTTGCGAATTTACGATTATTAATGGGAAATCGGGAATTGGAGCTTTAAAGGAGAGTAAAGTAAAGGAATACACTTCGTGGGTAAATAATAATAATGTTTTGTTTAATTATATTAATATTTGTGTTAATATAATTTATTTTTATATTTGAAAAAAGAAGGAGGTATGATAAAATTACCGACGATTTGCCCAAGTTGCGAGAATCAACTAGTCGTATCAAAACTGGTTTGTATGAACTGTGAAACGGAAGTTTCCGGTAAATATCATTTGCCAGTGCTCATGCAGTTAAGTGTTGAAGAACAGGAATTTGTCTTACAGTTCTTAATAAATTCGGGAAGTCTGAAGGAAATGGCTAATCAAATGGGGAAGAGTTACCCAACGGTGCGGAACAAGCTGGATGATTTGATAAACAGGATAAAAATGCTGAAAAATGAAGAATAATCTAATCTACAGGGAAAGTCAAAGCTTTATAACTTGGTGGCTATGTTTATTATACTTTCTTATTTTGGGGGCAGGTGTCTACACGGCATGGAGTAATTCGGATCAAGGGGAAATAGGAGGATTTTCCATAGGCGCCTTGATTGGTCTGACAGTATTTGCTCTCCTCTTTTTTACGAGACTTCGATCACATATAGATGAAGAAGGTATACATATCCGTTTTTTCCCATTTGTATGGAAAGAAAAAACATGGCGTTGGGATGAGATAGGGGATGTGTACGTGAAACGATATAGTCCATGGGAATACGGTGGTTGGGGTTATCGGTTCGGTAGAGGAGGGACGGCTTTTACAACTAAAGGTTCATATGGAATTCAACTTGTAGTTCGAAGAAATGGAGCTAAAATGCTCATTGGGACACAAAAGCCGGAAGAGGTAAACGAAATATTAAAACGATATCGTCAAGTTAATCAAGGAATATGAAATATAATATAGAACGACTGTTCTTAAATCCATTTGAAGATTACTCCGAGAAAAATCTATTATGGATAGGTATAGTTGGTTTTGTAGTTGGTATAACAATTTCTTATTTTGGAAAAATTGTGTTTGATGGTATTATTCAAATACACATGGGCGCAACAAGTCTAACCGCTATTATATTAGGAAATCTGTCGAATATGGGGGTTTTGACATTAGGAGTGTTCATGCTCGCGAAGGTTCTGTATAAAAAAACTCGTTTTGTTGATATATTAAACAATGTGCTGATAGCTCGAATACCCCTGTTATTTGCCGGTTTGTTGGTTATTTGGATGACAAAGCTAATTCCAATTGGAAAGACAGCAGAAATTAATGTTGCTATGTCATTAGATCAGTCGGCCATGATCTGGATCGCCCTTTTGGCTATTTTCCTGCTGTTCATGATCGTTTATTTTTTCTATCTCCTTGTAGTTGGGATTCGACACTCTATCAATAGTAAGAAATTTGGGCATGGTTTTTTGATAGTAATTGCGGTATTCGTATTGGACGGCATAGCGTTATTGGTATATAGAGGATTTTTCATATGAAATATTATATTTTTTTAATTGTATTGCTTCAATCCTGTTTGGGATATGGTCAAAAATTTGTGGGAACTTGGCAGGGGGAGCTAAAAGTACGGGGTGTTGCTCTACCGCTTGTTTTCCATTTGGAGAACACCTCGGGATGGAAAGGAACGATGGAGAGCCCAGCGCAGGGAAACGCCAAACTTCCTGTTAGTGCAATCCACATCGAGCAGGACTCCATATCGATCGCTATTGCTTCGATTGACTTAATCTATAACGGTAAGTTGTTAACAAACGAACTTATTGAAGGCGTTGTGTCCCAAAACGGTATGACATTTCCAATGCGTCTATCGAAAGCGGAGAATACGCTAGCAAAACGGCGGAGACCACAACTGCCCGAGCCACCATATAGTTATGATACATTAGATGTTACATTTTCCAGTGAATACGATAATGTTATGCTGGCGGGAACTATAACAACGCCTCGTGAAGGCGAAAAGCTACCGGCTGTTGTCTTGGTCAGTGGGAGCGGGCCGCAGGATAGAGACGAGACGATTATGGGGCATAAACCTTTTAAGGTGATAGCCGATTATCTAACAAAACAAGGTATTGTCGTGTTGCGCTATGACGAACGTGGTATCGGTGCTTCTACCGGAAACTATCCAAAAAGCACAATAGGTGATTTCAGTCGTGATGTCATTGCCGCGGTAGGATTTATACAAAAACAAGAAAGAGTAGACCCTGTGCGAGTGGGAATTATTGGGCATAGTGAGGGGGCGCTTATTGCAGAACTGATTGCGGGAGAATCTTCCGCCGATGTTGGCTTTATAGGGCTTTTGGGAGCACCCGCGATACCTATTGACTCGTTGATGGTATTGCAGGCCTATGAGATCGGGAAAGTTATGGGGATGTCTGCTGAAGAACTTCGGGAAGCAAAAGAAGTAAATCGTCGAAATTTCGCTACGGTAAAAAGTGATTTAGGTGATGAGCATGCATACCGCCAGATTTTGGAAAACATGTCGTCGCCATTACCTGATCTTTCCGATAACCAAAAAAACGAAATAAAAATGATGGTATTACCGGCCTATCGTTATTTTATGCGCATAGATCCCGTCCCGTTTATCAAAAGAATCGATGTTCCGGTGTTTGCCGCCTTTGGAACAAAAGACGTGCAGGTACCTTTCGCACCTAATTTGGAGAGCTTGACTGATCATCTGCCCCGAAATGAGAAGAATTTTCTAAAAGCGTACGATGGACTGAACCACCTCTTTCAAAAATCCGAAACAGGTGCCGTTTCGGAATACATTGATATCGAAGAAACTTTTAATGAGCAGGTGCTATCGGATTTAACAGAATGGATAAATGACTTATAAAGATATATAACATACGCCTCTATGGTGTCGTATTCGCAACCGGTAATATTTTTCCATTATAATATTTATGGCCGTTTTGTGCAAAATCAGCTATGTAGCGTCCCATTTCAAAAGCGAGCGTGCCCGCTTCGACACCGGGGAAAGCTTCCTCAAACATCTCCGTTTGGGACGAACCTAGTGCCAAACAGTTAACCTTGATGTTCTGCTGTTTGAATTCCTCTGCCAGACATTCTGTCAATGTCGCCAAGGCTCCTTTGCTCGTAGAGTAAGCAGAAAGGCCTGGGAATTTTGAAGCGCCTTGGAATCCACCCATACTTCCAATATTGACAATGTGTCCTCCGTTTTTCATGAGCGGAGCGATATGCTTAATCATACTTATCTGTCCCAATAGGTTGGTCTGTAGTATTTGAGCGAACTCTTCCAATGATGTGTCAAGAAAGGATTTATTAATTAATATACCCGCGTTATTAACTAAAATATCTACTGTTTCGAACTTCGATTGAATGAAAGGAATTAAAGAATTTGGGTAATCGTCGTAAACTATGTCGAACTGGGCCGGATAAAGCTCCCCACCCGTTGGGTTAAGCGACGTATTAATTTCATGAAGTTTACGCAACTTATCTTCTGATCGAGCTAACGCAATGATCCTGTTTTCCTTGTTTGCCGCGAGATCTAAAACCGCTTCAAATCCAACTCCACTACTCGCACCAGTAATGATGATATTCGCCATAATAGTTATTCTTCGTTTTCTAATTCTTGTTCAACTTCTTCTGCAGAAGGTAGTTTATCTGTGCCTAAGCGTTGAGGTCTTAAAATATAATAAAGGCCTGATGCCGCGACTAGTAAGGAAATCATATAAAAAAGTAAGCTGACTAATACCGCAAGGTGCGGATCAAGTTGAAAATACGTTGCTCCAAAAGCCATGAGCGATTCCCGTAAACCCGCACCTCCAAGTATCGACGGAACAATAGCCACCAAGGATGAGACTAAAAAGATCAGGAGATAAGGTGAGAATTTTCCATCAAAACCTAAGGCATATAGAATTCCAATTGCGCTCATTGTTTGTAAACCTTGTACAGCTAACGCTTTTATATGTGTCACAATGAATTTCAATAAAAATTCTTTAAAAAACAGTTGTAAAAAATAGAGATAGGTGGACGTGCCTATGATCAAGATACTAATGGTAACGAGATTGGGAATAGCAAGCCGTGGCATAAACATAATCAAACATCCTGTAATAATACACAATGCCCACAAGCCACTTAACCTGTCAAAAAATACAGCTGTTAATACTCGCCTTCCCTTAACCGTGTAATGCTTTTTTAGGAAGTATATTTTATAGCCATCTCCTCCGATACCTCCCGGTAAAAAAAAATTATAGAGCAAGCCGACTTGATAGAGTCTCAAATTATAACGTTCACTGATTTGTAGGCCAATTACTTTTAAAAAGCTATTTAATCGAGAAGACGCGATCAACTGTGACAAACCGTAGGAAAGCAAAGCAAGAAGAAGATAGAGTGGGTTGCAATCTTCAAGGGCACTTTTGAGTTCACTAAAAGATATTTTTTGAGAAACCCAATAAATAGCTGCCCCTGTAATGAGTATTTTAAAAATGTTTTTAATGTATATCCAGAGCTTCTTTTTCTTTGTTGCCATCATTGTCGTCAGAGCGATAAAATGCGTGTATATAACAAAACAAGATACAAACATACAAAGATACCTGTCAAGGAAAAAAGCCAATTATATTCTATTTTAGCATACCTATCCCTTAATACCGGTATTAAAAAGGCTACAAATACAACAAGCAATAAAATGGGGAAAATGAACGCCCATTGGTGCGGGAAAAAAACCTGCTGAGACATCAACTCCGGATTTGTAAAATAAACGATGATGGGGAATGCAATAAGGATAATTGTAATCCGAAGCACTGCTTTTGCAACAATTTTGCTAATGGTATGATTTTTGGGTGAACTCATTCAGTGCAAAGTTATTATATTTCTGCTAAAAAAGCTCGTGATGGCTGTGGAGATTTAAAACAGATTCTATTTTATATGTACACGCAATTATATCGCTTATAAAAATGAATTACGCATCGTATTTTTTTATTTGTCATTCGTGAATGCTGAGCATTTTATCTAAGTTTGCGAATATACTCAATTCAGAAAACTAATTTTTATATTATGCGAAAACATATCTTATCTGTATGCACAATCTTTACATTGCTGGTGCTTATGGCATCCTGTGGGGCCCAAAGAAAATCTTCTGCGGCTGGAGGTGGATCGCTAGGGAATGATGGTCCGTCTGCTCGAGAATGGCGAAATGGGCTAAAGGGTAAATGGGTGCTAAATTCTGTAGACCGTGAGGATATCCCCGCTGCCTACACCATTAAAAATATTTTTGATGAAGCACCTGTTGATTGTTTTATTGGTAGTGTATGGACCCTTCCCGGAGGGAATTATCAGGGAAGTATTGCTTTCAATGCTTCTGGTACACTATGTGCCGATGGTGCGGTGCGCACCATCGTATGGTCTGTACACGATGGTACGAAAGAAGGTGCGTACCCACAATTCCAATTTAAGAAAATCTACTCCGGTGAAAGAGCTAGAAATGTAACCTCAGGTTATCGGTTAGATCTTTCTTACTCTGACGGCCAATCATTGGTCATGCGTATGCCTATCCCATTGGATAACGGGACAGGTAATCTTGTGTTAAACTTCTCGCGCATACAAGACTAATTACTCGAAATCTGTGACGGTGATGAGTTTAGTTACTAATCACCGTCACGGATAATGGGTCAGGAGAATTATGATGAGTACAAATAAAACCAAAGTTGCCTTAATTACAGGTATTACCGGCCAGGACGGGGCATACCTCGCCGAGTTTTTGTTAAAGAAAGGTTATGTCGTTCATGGTTTAAAGCGACGGTCTTCTTTATTTAATACCGACAGAATTGATCATCTTTATCAAGATCCGCATGCAACCCATCGAAACTTTATTTTGCATTACGGCGATTTGACGGATTCCAGTAATCTAATTCGGATTATTCAGGAAATCCAGCCGGATGAAATCTATAATTTAGCGGCGCAATCTCATGTTAAAGTGAGTTTCGATACACCCGAGTATACCGCTAATGCTGATGGTATCGGCGCGCTGCGGATTCTAGATGCCGTTCGCTTATTAGGGTTGACCAAAAAAACTCGGATATATCAGGCATCGACCTCGGAATTATATGGTTTGGTACAAGAAGTTCCGCAGAGTGAAAAAACGCCGTTTTATCCACGTAGTCCCTATGCTGTAGCTAAATTATACGGTTATTGGATTACTGTAAACTATCGGGAAGCGTATCATATGTATGCGTGTAATGGTATTCTATTTAATCACGAAAGTCCGGTACGGGGAGAAACCTTTGTGACACGTAAGATAACACGGGCCGTTGCGAAAATCGCATTGGGTTTGCAAGACAAGTTGTTCTTAGGGAATCTATCCGCACAACGAGACTGGGGACATGCTAAGGACTATGTTGAAGCAATGTGGTTAATCCTGCAGCAAGAGCAACCAGAGGATTATGTTATTGCCACTGGTGTGACGACCACCGTGCGGGATTTTGTACGTATGGCCTTCGCAGAAGTGGGAATTGAGATCGAATTTAGCGGTAAAGATGAACTGGAGAAGGGCGTAATTATCGATCGTGACGACGAAATATTGAACCGATTAAACATCCCTGTTGAACATGTTAAACTAGGTCAAACGGTTGTAAAAGTTGATGCACAGTATTTTCGACCTACAGAGGTAGATTTATTAATTGGCGATCCATCCAAGGCGAATAATAAGCTTGGTTGGTTTCCTAAATATACCTTGCCAATGTTGATAAAAGAGATGGTAGATTGTGATTTACAGCTAATGCGAAAAGAAGAGTACCTAAGAAAGGGGGGCTTCTCCATCCTGAACTATTTTGAATAGTTAACCGCATCTTACATGCGTTTTAATTGGAATAGTTTTTGTGACATTATCGTCGATATGACAGTGATTGTACGGTGTTTTATGTAAAAAAAGGATGTATAAACAACAATATATGGAAAAAAGAGCTGCGGATACCGCAGCAAAAAAATATCCGGAAGAGCCGTCAAAAAGAAGTAATTCAAAGATTTATTTTTTTGTCATAGCCATTGCAGCTTTGCTTGCCACGAATGTTTATTTTTATGTAAAGTTCAAATCCTCTGGAGAGAAACTTTATACGATGGCAATTCAAAAACAGGATTTACAAATCGAGATTGATCGTATAGAGGCGGAATTGGACAATCTGGTGGCTCAAAATGTTGCCGGAGCAGACTCGGCAATGCAAGCTTCCGAAATACGTGCAAGAGAAATCATCAGTTCCTTGCGCGCCAAACTTGAAAATCAAACAATTTCGGAAGAAGATATGCTCGTAGCAACGAGAGAGGTGACTCGGTTAAAGGGGGATGTATCCGCTTTACGTGTGACGCTTAACGAGTTAAAAATTAGGAATGAGCTTCTCCAAAAAGAGAATCAGACGTTGACTAGGCAGGTCTCCGCAACCGATAAAAGGGTAACGGCCCTTTCTCAAGAGAATATCGTGTTAAAGGATAAGGTAGACGTCGCCTCTGCGTTAAAAGTATCCAATATACAGGTGAATGGAATTTCGGTTTCAAAAAAAGGGAAAATAGAAACAGAATCTCGTGTCCGTAGAGTGGATCAATTGCAGATTCTATTTTCTGTAGCAGATAACACATTGACACCGAAAGGAAATAAGGAGGTTTTTGTCCGGGTGATAGATCCGTCAGGCAACTTATTTGGAGATGCTAACAATATGTTTTACGTCCATGGCGAAAAATTGCAGTATACCTTCAAAGAGACGATTAACTTTACAAATAATGGGGAAGAGTATCAATTCCTTTGGTCACAAGATAAATTCAAGAAAGGAGCGTATACTGTTTTATTGTATAATGATAATGCAATCATGGGACGTGCTAGTGCCGTCTTGAAATAAAACCTACGAAAAAATCATTTCTTATAAATAGGTAGCGTTATAATAAATGTTGTGCCTATACCCGGTTGGGTCATAAAATCAATTTTTCCTCCGATTCCAGTTACTGTCTGTTTTACAAAAGCTAATCCTAACCCCGTTCCCGAGCTTTTGGTGGTGAAATTAGGTCTAAATATCTTCGGAATAACGTCTTGCGGAATACCAAAACCGTTGTCCTGGACGAGAATTTCTATCAAATCTCCCTCGGTATACCGTAAGATAATATTAATTTTAATTTTCTTTCTACCTAAACTTGCTTCGATAGCATTTTTAAATAGATTGTTAAACGTCCGTAAGAATTGGTCACGGTCACCCTGCACAAAAACTGATTTGTCGGATGTTTCGTTGATCAAATTGATAGTGGTATTGCTCGTATTGCTGAAGAGGTTGATAGCCTTTCGAATTTTTGCGACGAGATCAATTTGAACGAGACTTGTTTCCGGCAATTTTGCAAAAGCAGAAAACTCTGTTGCAATAGTGGAGAGTAGATCAACCTGTTCAATAATTGAAGTGGATATACGTTGAAAACGTTCTTCAAAGCGGCTGTCATTTTCTTGGTAAGAACGAATCAACTGCTGAATACCTAGTTTCATCGGCGTAAGAGGGTTTTTAATCTCGTGCGCTACTTGTTTTGCCATTTCGCGCCAAGCGGTTTCGCGTTCTACGTCTCGCAATTGTTTGGCACTTTCTTCCAGCTTAATCAACATATGATTGTATTCCTTGATGAGCATGCCAATTTCGTCGTTTCTATCCCAATAAAGTGGTTCGTTAATCTTGTTAGATAGCTGTGTCTCCGCTAGCTTCATTCGTACGATATCCAATGGTTTGGTTATTTTCCTAGACAGTGTCACCGCAATAAAACCAAACAGAATAATGATGAATGTGTAAATATTTAAAATGGTGTTTAGCAACAAATTCTTATTGTCCGCCGCATCTTTTTCTGTGGTATAGTAGGGGATATTTAAGTAGGCCGCCGTTGAGTAATCCTCATACTTGATGGCCGCATATACAGAAGAGAACCAGAAATTGGAAATACGTTCCCGTTCATAGGCTTCCGAATTCCGCAGTACAGCCAGTTTACTCATTGCTGCCGGATTCATATATTCGGATATAAGTTTGAGATCAAAGATACGTTGCTGTGAGGAATAAAGTAGTTTTCCGGACTTATCATATAAGTTGAAGTTTGTCATGGTAGAAGGGGCCATTTCCTTGAGCATATCTACAATTTTTTCCTTAAACCCCTCTTGAGTTTGACTACTCGCCATATAATTTTCAATCTTTTTGGTTATTTCGGCGATTTCCTTTAATCGATTATTGGTGGTTGTTTCTTCCAACTGTCTATTTAAACTGATGAAAGCTACAGCGCCTGATATCAATGTTCCCAATAAGACCGAGGTACTCACCAGTGCTTGGATGCGTGTACTGTACTGGATATTGTTGAATAAGATACGGAAATGATATTGAATCCTGTTCCATCGGAATGATATACTAGAAAAAGTTTTAATGAGATAATTGATGAGATTAAATAAGCCGAAGAAGGTTAACAAAAGAATAAAAACGATGGATGCGAGAGCCAAGTGTTCCCAAAGAGACGCCTTCGGCGTACTGAAAATAATCGTTGTATATTGGTCCGGTTTATAGGCAAGATGGTAATAATGATCATTTACAGCTAGTGGTATATATTCTCGCAGCTTGTTTGGAATGCTTAAATCGTTTTCCATATAACTGTATGTTCCATATTGCGTAACCAGATTATTTCCCTTATAAAGGGCATACGAGTTATCTCTAAAGGATTCGGATTGCCAGTTCGTAGCATTATTATCCGCTAATACCTCCGGATATGGAAGGGAAGTACTATAAGACAAGTTTTTTATATTGAGATAGATGTGGTGAAATTTGTCAGAATCCTCTTCATAAGGAATGGAGAAATGGGTGAAATACTCATGTGTGCCCAACTCGCTGCGCAAACGGTAAAAGTTTGACGTAAAAGGAATTTTTATAGCGCTTTTGATGACGTTTTCACGGTATTCCGCTGGTTTATCAACCGTATAGTTCTCCAAGGGAGTGCCGTCGTTGTCATAATAGAACGCTTGGAATTCAAATCTTGACAGATAGCCACTCATATATCTTGTTTTAATGTAGTCAGTGATATAAGGAATGTCGGGAATACTATCATCCAAGCTGAAAAGTTTACGCAATCGATAATCATGGACAATATTTTTTTCCAAATCGATAAATAGCGAAACCGCATTGACATCATCTTCGGCCAAAAGGTGAGCGATAGACTGTTCTATTTTATTCATCTTTTTTATCTCATTGTAATGGTTATAAGATATAACCGAGATGACCGAGAATAGTAATATGGTTAAAATAAACGTGGAAAGCTGATAGGGCGACGAAAAATGATAAACCTTGTATGTCCGAAGAAAAACTAAAATGCCAAAAAGGATACCGAAGAGAATATTAAAACCGATAAGCGCCGTAGCAATAAGTGCGAAAACCAGGCAAATTAATTCGATATTTAATATGGCCGTGATGTTATTGAGCAGTTGACGTACCATTTGCACGACCCGGTCAATATACAATATCAAGGTGAGTACATTGATGCAAAATAACAAGATACACAACCATCCGTAAGAACCAAGATTGAGAATTTTGGTAAAGTCATTTTCATATACGGGAGAATGTGTAAGGAGCGTCCCCAGAAAATAATAGATAACATGACCAAGGAAATAGATCGAAAAAATACCGATGACGGAGAGCGTAACTGCATAACGCTTTTTTGACAGAAAAGCGGGAGTTTTGAGGTGTTTCTGAATGGACATAATAAAACACATAAACCAAAACATCGCGCATGTCGTCACTAAAAACGACCAGATATTGGGCAAAAATTGATTATAGGCATAGTGTTTGGGATCAAATAATTCTAAACTGGAATGGATAAAAAGCCAGTTTGATTGAAGATCTATATACCTTACAGCTACCAGTATGCCAGCAAACAAAATAATTCCCAGCCATGCTTTTCCTTTTTTCGCAAAATAGATCGCGATACTATTGACTAATATAATCAAACACACCAGTCCAGCAACCCAACAAAAGAATTGCAGGTTAATAAATAGATTATCCTTTTTTCCTTCGATTAGCTTGACGGAAAATAGATAATTGCCCTGCTTACTGTAAATATTACGTATGTTTTTATTATCGTCATACCGAGCAATATCAAGATTGTTGACGCCGATAGTGGAAAGAAAATTATTACGTAGGAATTGGTTGGTATTTTCGAAGTTCCGTTTTATGGGAACCAAGGCGAGTACAGAAATACCGTTGGTGAGCTCTTTTTTCATTGTCAAAAAAGAGCGGTTTTCCGTCTGAATAACAGAAGTTTTCTCGCTTAAACCGACATCGCTGAATGGTACGTAGATGTACGTGGACCAATGGACAATTTGGTTATCATTATATATATAAAAATAGATGTGTTCTTCGGCCAGCTTCGTCGTAAGGTTAGATAGCTGGACAGGATACTTGTCGGCGTGTTGAAATGTCTTTAAGACGAGGCTGTCCCGCCATATTTCCTCAATTCTATCCTCGTACCAATGGATTTTTTGTGTGAGCTTTTTCTCATCTAGCTCGAGCATGTCTTCGTCGGTAATCGTGAAATGGATGGTGAGTGCTGTACCCATTAGGGATAGCGTTAGCATTAAGAGCAAAAACCGAATTTTTGTAAGCATCTCCATTCTTTTCCGTACGATGGATGTAAATATAAATAAAAGTCCCCGTTATGTGTACACATAACGGGGATACCTCATGCTTTCTAAGCAACGGCGTATCTAGGAATGGGTGTGTACATCTTCTTCACGGAAGAATTTTGCCCCAAAATATTCCCGGTTCATCCGAGCTATATTCGATAATTTAATGCCTTTTGGACATTCCGCTTCACATGCTCCAGTATTTGTACAGCTGCCGAATCCTTCTGCATCCATTTGATCAATCATGGCTTGTGCTCTTTCATAACGTTCTGTTTGACCTTGTGGTAATAACGCAAATTGCGAAATCTTGGCGGATACAAATAGCATAGCAGATGCATTTTTACAAGCTGCTACACAAGCACCACAACCGATACATGTCGCAGATTCAAATGCTTCATCTGCTATGCGTTTTGGAATAGGGATCGTGTTGGCATCTGGAACACCCCCAGTGTTTACGTTGACGTATCCACCTGCCTGTTGAATACGGTCGAACGAAGTACGATCTACTGCTAAATCTTTTAAGACTGGAAAGGCGGCCGCTCTCCACGGCTCAATGACGATCGTCTGTCCGTCATGGAAAGAACGCATATGTAACTGACAAGTGGTGATACCATACTTCGGGCCATGCGGTCGGCCGTTGATGACCAATGAGCACATACCACAAATACCTTCGCGGCAATCGTGATCAAAATATATAGGGTCTTCTCCCTTACGTGTAAGGTCTTCGTTTACTACATCCAGCATTTCTAGGAAAGACATGTCGTCTGCGATATCCTTTGCTTGAATAGTGACAAATTTACCTTTGGTTTTATCATTTTTCTGACGCCAAACTTTCAGCGTTAAGTTCATATGTTGTGCCATGATAATATATCTCCCTACTATTTATAACTTCTTTGTGTTAATTTGACGTTTTCGAAAACTAACTCTTCCTTGTGCAAAACTTCAGCCTGATTTTCTCCTTGGAATTCCCATGCAGAAACAAAAGTGAAGTTTTCATCATCTCGTTTAGCCTCTCCTTCTTCTGTCTGAGACTCTAGACGGAAGTGCCCGCCACAGGATTCAGCTCGGTTTAACGCATCGTCTACCATTAGTTCCCCCAACTCTAGGAAATCCGCCACGCGACCTGCTTTCTCCAATGACATATTTAATTCTTCATTTTCACCCAACACCTTCACGTCAGACCAAAATTCCTTTTTCAATTCCTGAATTAAACCTTTCGCTTTTGTCAAGCCTTCCGCCGTACGAGCCATACCACAGTATTCCCACATGATATTTCCCAATTTTTTATGGATATCATCCACGGTTTTTGAACCTTTCAGGCTTAATAATGTATTGATTTTCTCTTCGACGTCCTTACGTGTTTGTTCGAAAGCAGGGTTGTTTTTATCAACCGGCGCAAAGCTTCCCAAATTTGCTAGGTAATCACCTACGGTGTAAGGAATGACGAAATAACCATCAGATAGGCCTTGCATCAATGCGGATGCCCCCAGTCGGTTAGCGCCATGATCGGAGAAATTACATTCACCCAGCGCGTACAAACCAGGTACAGTCGTCATCAAGTTATAGTCTACCCATACTCCGCCCATCGTATAGTGTACCGCAGGGTAGATACGCATCGGTTGTTCGTACGGGTTTTCGTCTGTGATTTGGTAATACATGTCAAACAAGTTGCCGTATTTGGCCTCTACGGTATCTTTTCCGAGACGTTTAATAGCATCAGCGAAATCTAGGAATACGGCTACGCCGGATTTACCAACACCGCGACCGTCGTCTACCATTTCTTTCGCATTACGGGAAGCGACATCACGAGGTACCAGGTTACCGAAAGAAGGATATTTTCGCTCTAAGAAGTAGTCTCTATCCTCGTCTTTGATATCCGCTGGTTTTAATTGCCCTTGGCGTAGTTTTTCGGCAACTTCTTGCGTTTTTGGTACCCAAACCCGTCCGTCATTACGAAGCGATTCTGACATCAGGGTTAGTTTAGACTGATGGTCACCAGTTACGGGTATACAAGTCGGGTGGATCTGTGTGTAGCAAGGGTTTGCAAAGAAAGCGCCACGTTTGTGTGCTCTCCAAGCAGCCGTAACATTACACCCCATAGCATTGGTCGAAAGAAAGAAAACGTTCCCATAACCTCCTGTACATAGTAATACTGCATGTCCTTCATGTGCCTCTATTTTACCTGTCACCATATCGCGCGTGATGATACCACGTGCATGTCCGTCAATCTTTACCAAATCCAACATCTCATGGCGCGTGTAAGAAGTGACTTTACCTTTTCTGATCTGACGATTCAAAGCTGAGTAAGCACCTAATAACAACTGCTGTCCAGTTTGGCCCCGGGCATAGAATGTGCGGGATACTTGTGCTCCACCGAAAGAACGGTTGTCCAATAAACCTCCGTATTCGCGCGCAAATGGAACCCCCTGTGCGACACACTGGTCGATGATATTAACAGAGACTTCCGCTAAACGATACACATTGGCCTCGCGTGCGCGGTAATCGCCGCCCTTAATTGTATCGTAGAATAAACGATAAACAGAGTCTCCATCATTTTGATAATTTTTAGCGGCATTTATACCACCTTGTGCCGCAATAGAGTGTGCACGACGTGGAGAATCTTGGTAACAAAACGTTTTGACGTTGTAACCTAACTCTGCTAACGAAGCTGCTGCCGATGCTCCCGCCAAGCCGGTACCCACCACAATAATAGTGAACTTACGTTTGTTGGCTGGGTTGACCAGCTTCATATTGAATTTATGTTTTGACCATTTTTCGGCTAGAGGGCCTGCAGGTACTTTCGAATCTAACATATTTAAATAATTTATATTTAACAGATATAGCTATATCCTCAAATATTATTTAACGAAATAAAAATATAGTGGCATCATTGCAAATGCTATCGGAATAATAATGCCGAACACCCAAACACCTAAAAATTCAATGATAGGTACATATTTTTTATGAGAAACACCTAGCGTCTGGAAGGCCGACTTAAATCCATGAATTAAGTGAAAAGATAAAGCCACCATTGCAATGATATAAAGAATAACCAATCCAATGTTTTGGAAAGCAAAATCTACCTGTTTGTATAAGTCGCGCGCTTTGACAATCTCTACATTGTTCTCCACTGTAACTTGGTAGTCGTGGAATTCGCTAGCCTGTAATTCACGTGGCGTCGTTTCTCCGGTCGCCAAATCCGTCCGATATTCCACATAAGGTACCTGATCATTGTGGTATTTCCACCAAAAGTTCTGTAAGTGCGTTGCCAAGAAAACCAAAATAATGGTTCCTAAGATTCCCATATTACGGGAGTTCCATTTGCTATTTGCCGCGCCGTTAAATTGGGCGTAGCCGATAGGTCGAGCTGCCTTGTTTTTCCGTGTTAAAATCAAGGCATAAATAGCGTGTAAAATGATAGATGCATAAAGAAGATATGATACTATCTTAATGGGGGTGAAATGGGTCATGAAATACGCATATTTGTTAAAAGCGTACCCATCGTCATTACTAAATAACTGCAAGTTACCAATCAAATGGACGATCAGGAACATACATAAAAAAATTCCTGTCAAGCTCATGATTAGTTTTCTTCCAAGTGAAGAAGTTAAAACTGGCTTTGAATTACTCATTATCCTAGATGTTTATATATTATTTAGCAAATCTATTTATTTGTTAACATAATTATGACAAAGTAATCAGAAAACGAATAATTTAGAACGTTTCTAATCAAAAAAGAGGTTATTCATACGAATGACCTCTTTTTTGATTCATTTAAAACTCTTTTAAAATCTATAAGAAAGAGAACCCTACCCCAATAGTCCACATTCTGATTTTCTGATTACCGGTTTCATTCAGTTTAGTTAATCCGTGTTCGTAGCGGAGATCTACAGTGAAACTACTGATGTCAGCACCAATACCGCCGATGATACCGGTAGAGCTTTTTTTGTAGTTTGCCCATTCTGCTGGTTTCGTGAAGCTTATATCTTCGTTTTGTCCAAAAGAGAATACGGGCCCTGCTTGGATACGAGCGCCTATAGGACCAAGTCCAACTCTAGTTCCTAATAAAACAGGTACATCAAAACTTTTGAAAGTGGCATCACCACTTTGGCCGCCTTCCGTTTCGATGCCTACTTTTTTGCTGGCGTAATAGGCTTCAGGTTGTATATGGAACCCTGCTATTCCTACACGGCCCCAGGCACCTAATTGGAAACCTGTCTTCGTATCTGAATTAAGAAATCTTCCTTCCGAACTTAAACTAGAAAAGCCTAAACCGGCTTTTAATCCTACTTTAAATGTTGGGAATAGTTGTGCTTGTGAGATGCCGATAGCAGCAATCAAACAAATTAAAGTAAGTATAGATTTTTTCATGTGAAAAATATTTGTTTATTTTAATACGCTACAATAATAACGTATTTATTTCAATATTTAATATATGAGTGTACTAAAAATAAAGCGTTCCGACTGGGAAGTTTTGAAGATAAAGTTGAGCCGGAAATATAATCATCTAACAGAGGATGATTTAGTCTATACGCCTGGGGAAGAGGAAGCGTTGGTGACTAGCTTGGCGAAGCGACTCCGACGTGATAAGGAATACATCACATTTACATTGGCAAAGGAATTGTCAAATCTGGACTCAAATCGTGTGTAATAATGATGGACTTGATTACATGGGAAGATTTCGAAAAAGTGGATTTGCGTGTCGGAACTATATTGGATGTATCCGATTTCCCGAAGGCACGTAAGCCGGCCTACCAATTGCGTATCGATTTCGGCGAAATAGGGATCTTGAAATCCAGCGCACAGATTACGGTTCACTATAAGAAAGAAGATTTAATAGGTCGACAAATTATCGCGGTTGTTAATTTCCCGAAAAAACAGATAGCTGATTTTATGTCGGAATGTTTAGTCACAGGTTTACCGGACCATAACGGCGATATTGTATTGAATTCCATAGAAAGACGGGTGCCTAACGGCACGAAATTAATGTAAAAGGTTAAATCTAAAAAATGGAATAAATGAAGATATATAATTTTGAGACCGCAGATGACGACCCTATAACGACAGATGAAGCCTATATGCAGGAAGCATTAAAGCTAGCACGAAAGGCTCTCGAGGAAGATGAAGTTCCTATTGGAGCTATTATCGTTAGTCAAGGGAAAATTATAGGGAAGGGGTATAATCTCACCGAACGATTAAACGACGTGACTGCCCACGCGGAGATGCAGGCGTTCACTGCTGCTTCCAATTATATGGGAGGCAAATATTTAAAAGATTGTACTTTATATGTTACGGTAGAGCCCTGTGTCATGTGTGCAGGAGCATCATATTGGACGCAAATTGCCAAGGTGGTATATGGCGCGATAGATGAAAAGAGGGGAGCTTCTCGATATGGCACACTTTATCATCCCAAAACAACGGTAGTTCCAGGTGTGTTAGCTGTGGAATGTAGTGATTTGATAAAATCATTTTTTCGTAATAAAAGGTAAGGATAGAAACTTTTGAAAGGTAAATAAAACCGAAGCCCACTGGAATTTGTTATATTCGTGTTCTTATTTAATTATAATCAAAAAAACAGAAATATTATGGCATTTGAATTAGAAGCTTTACCATACGCAAGCAATGCGTTGGAGCCACACATTGACAAAGAAACCATGGAAATTCACCATGACCGTCACCATCAAGCTTATGTAGACAATTTAAATAAAGCGATTGCAGGGACAGATGCTGAAAACCTATCTTTGGAAGAAATCAATAAAAACATCTCTAAATATCCTGCTGCTGTTCGAAATAATGGTGGCGGACACTTTAATCATAAGCTTTTCTGGACCGTTTTGAGCGCAAATGGGGGAGGTGAGCCCAAGGGCGAATTAGCGGAGGCAATCAACCAGACCTTTGGTTCATTTTCAGAGCTGAAAACACAATTACAAAACGCAGGTGCAACACGTTTCGGTTCTGGTTGGGCGTGGTTAATCGTGAAGGCAGATGGCCAACTTGCTGTAACCTCTACTCCGAATCAAGATAATCCTTTAATGGATGTAGTCGAAGTTCAAGGAACACCTATTTTGGGTATCGATGTATGGGAACACGCTTATTATTTAAAGTATCAGAATAAGCGTCCAGCCTATCTTGATGCTGTTTTCAACGTTATCGATTGGGATGCAGTTGCGCAACGTTACCAAGAAGCGAAGTAAATCAATATAAAATAAAAAACGGAGACTTTTATAGTCTCCGTTTTTTTTAATAAAGAGAGAAAGTTAGGGAATTAAGAAATGGAACGGGTCTAATTTTCTAACTTGTTTTAACGCTCTCTAACTATTTGATAGTTTTATTCTTCTGTTCCAGCGATGTGTTCATCAAGATCACTGCCACTTACTTCTGCTCGGATTTTAGCTTCGAGTTCGTCGCTTAAATCGGGGTTATCCAGCAATAAGTTCTTTACGGCATCCCGTCCCTGACCTAACTTGGTGTCGCCGTAGCTAAACCAAGACCCAGACTTTTTGACAATACCATATTCGACTCCTAAGTCAATGATTTCACCTACTTTGGATATGCCTTCACCAAACATAATGTCAAATTCTGCTAAACGAAATGGGGGAGCTACTTTGTTTTTTACAATTTTTACTTTAACACGGTTACCCGCTACTTCGTCACTATCCTTAATTTGGGAAGTTCTACGGATATCCAAGCGTACAGAAGCATAAAATTTTAAGGCATTCCCGCCTGTAGTCGTTTCTGGGTTTCCGAACATGACACCAATTTTTTCCCGTAATTGGTTTATAAAAATACAGCAACAGTTGGTTTTCGAAATTGTTCCTGTTAATTTCCGCAAAGCTTGCGACATTAAACGGGCTTGGAGACCCATTTTGGAATCTCCCATTTCTCCTTCAATTTCTCCTTTAGGTACCAAAGCGGCAACGGAGTCGATAACAATAACATCAATCGCACCCGAGCGGATAAGGTTGTCTGCAATTTCCAAAGCTTGTTCACCATTATCGGGCTGAGAGATAAGAAGGTTTTCGACATCAACTCCCAGCTTTTGTGCGTAATATTTATCAAAAGCGTGCTCAGCATCGATGATGGCCGCTATTCCTCCCTTTTTTTGTGCTTCCGCAACAATATGTGTGGCCAGTGTGGTTTTACCCGAGGATTCCGGACCGTAAATCTCAATAATACGCCCTTTAGGTACCCCACCAATACCGAGTGCTATGTCCAGACCAAGCGATCCTGTAGAGATAGCCTCAATTGGTTCTACTGCGGAATCTCCTAATTTCATAATCGTACCTTTGCCATACGATTTTTCCAATTTATCTAAAGTGAGCTGTAAAGCTTTCAGTTTATCTGCGTTACTCATATTTTTAGTATTAACTTCTCAAATGTAAAATTAAATATTAAAGAATCAAAATAATTTAGCTAATATTATTAGTTTTTTTTATTCAGGTAATGTGTTTCAAAGTACTTACAGAAATATGTGATTGGACACTCTTCACATTTTGGTCGTCTCGCCACACATATGTATCGTCCATGAAGGATAAGCCAATGATGTGCGATAGCAATAGTCTCCTTTGGGAGGTGTTTAACTAACTGCTTTTCTACCGCCAATGGAGTCGTGGCACGACTTGTTAGCCCCAAACGATTGCTCACGCGAAAAACATGCGTGTCTACAGCCATGGCCGGTTTGTTATATACCACTGAAGAGATGACATTAGCTGTTTTTCTTCCTACACCAGGTAACTTAATAAGATCTTCTACTTTTTCGGGTACTTTACCTTGAAATTCTTCCATTAATTTGTTGGCCATCCCTACCAAATGTTTGGCTTTATTATTGGGATAACTCACCGAGCGTATATAGGTAAATACTTCATCCACCGTACCACTTGCTAATGATGGGGCGTCCGGAAAACGTTCGAAAAGCGTCGGGGTCACTTGATTGATACGCTTGTCTGTACACTGTGCGGACAAAATAACAGCTACCAGAAGTTCGTAGGGATTACTATAGTTTAATTCTGTTTGTGCATCAGGGTTGTGTGTTGAAAAGTATTTCACAAATTCCTCATACCGTTGTTTTTTCAGCATGAGCAAAATTAACAAGTAAAATGTAAACGGCAAAGCCTAAAGGAGGGAGGTACGGTTAAAAAAACAAAGTCTCTAAGTTTTATTAGAGACTTTGCCATTTTACGTTCTTAAGCTACGAGAATAATTCAATATATTCTCTATGGATTTGGAGCTAGGTTCTTTTACCAATTTCTGCAAATTGGATTTTAGATTTTGTTCAAATGTTTCATCAACTATCTCGACCATGCTTACCCCTTCCTCGCTTAATTCCGTATCATGTTTCTCTGTAAAGAATTCTACCATAAGCGTTTTAATTATGTAAGTATATATTAAACGCCGGATAACAGGTTATAGTATAAAAAATTAACATTTTTTTACTTTTTTTCTTGAACATATCGATCAGCTTCTTCTATTGCGGTTTTTGCATTTACAATTCCCCCCGAAACACTGATTTCGTCCAAATACACTTTTTTAGTGGAACCATCGACTCTTATCTTTACTTTTTCGTCCACCTTAGTGACAGATTTTAAGATAATATCTTTTACTTCTTTGGCTGTAAGTTCAGGGTAGTAAGAGCGTAATATCGTCGCTAAACCAGACACTACTGGCGCAGCCATACTTGTTCCGTTTTGTTCTTTATACGTCGATTCGGGCATGGTAGAGTTTATTTTGACGCCTGGGGCAAATACATCTACGGAACGGTATCCATAATTGGAGAACTCGGCTAACAGGTCGCCGTCGAGCCCCGATGACGTCGCGCCCACGGTAATCCAATTAGAAGCTTCACCTGTTACGGCGTCAAGACTATCCGTGTAGTATTTCATCGGGTAGTTTTTAATCAAATCATTATCTTTGGCGTCGTTGCCTGCAGCATGAACGAGAAGTACATCTTTTTGCTCCGCATATTTTATAGCCTCATCCACGGTTTTTTTATTATATACATACCCTTTTCCGAAGCTCATATTAATTACTTTTGCGCCGTTGTCTACTGCGTAACGTATGCCATTTGCCACATCTTTGTCTCGCTCGTCCCCGTCAGGAACAATACGGACACCCATAATCTGCACATTGTCTGCTATACCGTCAATGCCTATTCCGTTATGCCGTTTAGCACCAATGATACCAGCCACATGGGTGCCATGATCTGCATCGGGGCCTTGTATATCAGCATTCCCATAAAAACGTTCATCTGCATTTTCGTAATTATCGCCAACGATGTGACGGGGATCGAAAGATTTGTTCAGATGATAATCGACCTGCGCCTGATAATAATCTACACCTTCCTCCAGTTCCTTATAGAAATCTTCAAAGCTCTTCGTGTCGCTGAGTTCTCTTTTTGTCATGCGAATAGCTAATTTTTGACGATCTGTCTTTGGTTTGAAGGTATCGATGTCAACTTTGGTGATATCCTTGACATCCTTACTTAAACTGTGAGCGATGGCATCGATTTCTTCTTTTAATCTTCCATAGTTTAAGTTGCCAAAATTTGCTTGATCAAGCTTGGTTGTATAATCACTGATCATTCGCTGGTAAGCGACGAACTCCCTACGTTCGTCTTCACGTAGCGGTGTGGAGGGTAATACGGAGATGTATTTGGGTTCGTAAAGACGAATTAGGCGTGTAACTTCTAGATTATCATATTGTACATTCTCTCCATCGGCGTTTCCGATAAAGTTCCACCCATGTAGATCATCAATATAGCCGTTGTTGTCGTCATCCTCACCGTTCTTGGCAACTTCCTTAGGGTTTGTCCATATGACATCTTTCAAATCTTCGTGATTGTAATCTATTCCGCCATCCAGCACACCTACGATCACTGGAGTAGACTTCTTGCCAGTTAGCAGTTCGTATGCTTTTTCTGTGCTGATCCCACGTACACCATCTGCTTCATAATCTAGATTGTACCAATTTGGGGGATTCGTCTCGTTAGATTGCGCAATTCCGCATAGGGGAAGGAAGCATATACCTAACAAAGCAATCTGTTTCCATGTTCTCATCATATGTTCTTATTTCGTCAGGACACAAATATAAGGTAACTCTAGAATGGATGTTGTTAAAAAGATATAAATCACTATTGATTTTACATTAACTTTATGGCTAAATGACCAAAATTTGCTTTTTGATGCATAAAAACTGGAACTATATGATTATTATTGGAACTATGGCAATTTCTTGTTCTGATAAGTCGATAAAAAATACGGCATCTTGGCCCGCCCTCACTGCCCCCGTGGCGGAAAAGAAAACCCATGAACGCATCATTCATCAAGATACGATCGTGGATAATTACTACTGGATGAATGACTATTTTAAGAAAGGTCCGGATTCTGCAGAAGTTATTGCCTACCTGGAGGCAGAAAATAGTTATACCTCGGCAATGATGAAAGATACTGATGCGTTACAGGAGAAGCTGTTTCGTGAAATGAAGGGACGGATTAAGGAGAAAGACGAATCCGTACCTTATTTTAAGAAGGGTTATTATTATTACACTCGTACGGAAGAAGGTAAGCAATACTATAAATTCTGTCGAAAGAAAGGAAGTTTGGATGCACCGGAGGAAATATTGCTGGACGTGGACGATATGGCAGAAGGCTATGCCTATTATGCAGCGAGTGGCTTTTCGGTAAGTCCGGACAATAAATTGCTTGCTTTTGGTGTGGATACGGTATCCAGGAGAGAGTACACGATTTATGTGAAAAACTTGGAGACTGGTGAACTGTTGCCCGACAAAATAAATCGTACTTCCGGTGGAGCAACGTGGGCAAATGACAATAAAACATTGTTCTATACCGCAAAAAATCCCGTAACCTTACTGAGTGAGAAAATCCGACGGTATACCTTGGGCTTAGGAACAGGGGGGGATGTTGTCGTATATGAGGAAAAAGATAATACCAACTATATCGGTGTCGGGAAATCAAAAAACGGCAAACATATTATGATTTATTCTGGCGGAACACTATCGTCAGAAGTCCACTTGTTGGATGCTGATCATCCGAATGGTGTATTCAAGGTGTTTCAACCTCGGATGAAAGAAGTTCTGTATTCGGTGACGGCGCTCGCCGACCGGTTCTTAATTTTGACGAATGACGGGGCGAAAAACTTTCAAGTGATGGAATGTCCGCTGGACAAGACTACTAAGGAGCATTGGAAAGAATTTATTCCGCATCGGGAAGAAGTACTTGTTTCTGATATTGATGAATTCAAGGATTACATCGTGATTTCGGAACGTAAGAATGGATTGACACAAATGGCTGTACGCTCTTTAAAAGACGGGCATCAGCATTATTTGGATTTCGGCGAGGCGGCGTATACAGTATATCCAAGTACAAATGTAGAATATGATACCGATATGGTTCGTTATGGCTATACTTCGCTTGTCACCCCGTCGTCTACCTTCGACTATAACATGAATACCAAAGAAAAGACCCTTCGCAAGCAACAGGAGATCGTGGGGGGGTATGATAGCGAGCAGTATGTAACAGAACGTTTATTTGCGATAGCAGGAGACGGTGTACAGATTCCTATCTCGTTAGTGTATAAAAAAGGCTTTCCTAAAAATGGGAAATCACCCTTATTGTTATACGGATACGGTTCGTATGGGATGTCCATGGATCCTACGTTTAATTCGTCGAGACTGAGCCTGTTGGATCGAGGTTTTGCGTATGCCATTGCCCATATACGCGGTGGAGAAGAGATGGGAAGACAATGGTATGAGGATGGTAAAATGATGAATAAGAAAAATACGTTTACAGATTTTATAGACTGCGCCAACTATTTGATTTCCCGAAAATATACGAGTTCGGATCATTTGTATGCACAGGGAGGCAGTGCGGGGGGCTTATTAATGGGAGCTGCTATCAATATGGCTCCTGAACTCTGGAACGGCGTTATTGCGCAGGTTCCTTTTGTAGACGTAGTCAATACGATGTTGGACGATACGATTCCATTGACGACAAACGAATACGACGAATGGGGAAATCCAAATGAGCAAGCCGCTTATGAATATATGAAGTCGTATTCACCTTATGAGAATATTGAGGCAAAGGCGTATCCAAACCTATTGGTTACGACGGGGCTTCATGATAGTCAGGTGCAATATTTCGAACCGGCAAAATGGGTCGCAAAGTTACGTGAAATAAAGCAGGGGAATCAGGTATTGTTATTGAAAACTGATATGTCCTACGGACACGGAGGGGCTTCCGGGCGATTTGACTATCTGAAAGATGTCGCATTGAACTTTTCTTTTCTGTTTAAATTGGAAAAGATTACTGAGTAGGTAAGGAATCCTGTAAAGAATCCCGCTGGTTTTCCTTTTCTATCTCCCGGGCATCTATTTGATGCTGTTTGTAGTTTTCTATGGCGACCTTACTGGCTTTTTGGGAGACGATAATGCCCACTATAGCAATCAGCGTTACGACTGCAAGTCCCCAAACATACTTCTTTTTATCCTGTTTGACTAGCCAGTACATAAGGAAGATATAAGGGATTGCAAAAAAGAGATAGAATATTATACTTGGACCAACCATCGTTAAGAGAATTTAAAAACAATACAAAAGTACCTAAAAAAATAGAGATATCCGTGTTTGTTGTCTCTTTTAAACCTTCTCGTAAAAAAGAGGTCTAATTAACATATTAATGGAGAAATAGTACAATGGATATTTTTTTCATAAAAAAACTAAGTGGCTATTGTATAAAAGGAAAAAATTATTTTCTAACTTTGTCCAGTTAATAGTTAATATAGAGAGAAAATGAACGCGTTCGCATGCCCTACAGTCATTCCGGTACAACTTCCAAAGAAGTTTGTAAAGGATATGTTGTATACTTTGAAAGGGTTCAAACGTCCTATATTACGATTCCGACGACCTATTCTGCCTCGAGCTTGATTGGGAGGCAGGACTACATCCATTATGAACAATCACTCGGCTCAGTGGTTTCTCAATTGTTAATTAATAGAGTTTTGTTGAGAACACATTTATGTGTATTTTATTAGGTCGACATCTTCGATGACACTTTCAGATTTTTTAATTATCCCCGCCACTTCTGCACATATAGGACATGCAGAGACGATTTGCAACGAAATGTTTGAGTCTGCGAAAGCACGCGGAACAGGTATTGCCCGCCGTAAGCCTGAATATATCGTTCGCAAGATAGAGGAAGGTAAAGCGGTCATCGCATTGCACAAGGATGGACGTTGGGCCGGCTTTTGTTATATTGAGACTTGGAGTCATGGCGACTATGTGGCCAATTCCGGTTTGATTGTGGCGCCGGATTTTCGGAAAGTAGGGCTAGCGAAAGCGATTAAGAAGCGTGTCTTTGATTTGTCACGTGAGAAATATCCCAAAGCAAAAATATTTGGTTTAACCACTGGTTTGGCCGTAATGAAAATAAATTCAGAATTAGGTTATGAGCCGGTAACGTATGGTGAACTAACCCCAGATGAAGAATTTTGGAAAGGTTGTCAATCCTGTGTGAATTTTGATATCCTGGTCAGCAAGGAGCGTAAGAATTGTATGTGTACCGCTATGCTTTGGGATCCTGTAGAGAAAGAACGTGAACTCAAAGAAAAAATCCAACGTCGTGCCGAAGCGAAGGAACGTTTGGACCGTATTGTGAAAAAGCAATCGCTTTTGAAACGTATCGAAGCTAAATTGTGGAAATCGTCCAAGAAGATCGTTGCTGCGGTATTCCCTGTGGGCACTGGTCTCGCGAAAAATATATAATTGCTATATTTCCTCTATAAAATAGCCCTTGATGGCAGAGGAGAGCAAAATAAACTCATTTTATATAATGCGCAATTAAATTGCATATAAAAATGAATTACTCAAAATAATTTTCTTTTAAAGAATTCGTGAATGCCACGCATTTTATTTAGGTTTGATCTCATTGCATGATGAGTGACAAGAAAAAAAAATAATCCAATGAAACCATCATGATTTATTCGGACGACACGGGAGGCTGATAAATCTGATAGCTTCATCACCTTTTAAGAACAAACTATATATAGATGAAAAAAGTAGTATTAGCGTTTAGTGGTGGTTTAGATACCTCCTTCTGTTGTATTTATCTATCGAAAGAGTTAGGGTTGGAAATACATTCAGTGGTAGTCAATACGGGAGGTTTCTCTGAAAATGAATTGAAAGCTATAGAGGAACGCGCTTACGCCTTGGGCGTGAAATCCCATAGCACGATTGATGAGACCGAAAATTACTATCGTGACACTATAAAATATCTCATTTTCGGGAATGTATTAAAAAATGCTACCTATCCACTTTCTGTATCGGCAGAGCGGGTATGTCAAGCTACAGCAATTGCCAACTACGCAAGGAACATTGGTGCGGCATGTGTAGCACACGGTTCGACGGGGGCTGGAAACGACCAGGTTCGTTTCGATATGATTTTTAATACACTTATCCCAGGCGTAGAGATTATCACGCCTATCCGTGATCTTAAGCTGTCCAGAGAAGAAGAAATAGCCTATCTGGCTAAACATGGTGTAGAAATTAACGCCGAAAAAGCAAAATATTCTATCAATAAAGGACTATGGGGTACATCCGTCGGTGGAGCCGAAACCTTGACTTCGAATAAATATCTGCCAGAGACTGCGTGGCCTACACCCGTGACGTCCTCCGAGCCGCAAACGGTAACCATCGACTTTGTTAAAGGGGAGCCGGTAGCACTAAATGGTGAACAAATAGGTGCGGTTAAGGTTATTCAACAGCTCCAAGACTTAGCACAACCGTATGGTATCGGACGTGATATACACATAGGGGATACCATTATTGGTATCAAGGGGCGTGTCGGTTTTGAGGCTGCGGGACCGCTTATCCTCATTAAAGCCCACCACACACTGGAAAAGCATACCTTAACGAAATGGCAGTTGTCCTGGAAAGATCAGATTTCTGCTTTTTATGGTAATTATATGCACGAAGGGCAAATGCACGACCCTATCATGCGGGATATAGAGGCTTTCCTCCGTTCCGCACAAGAAACAGTGACAGGGCGCGTTATCGTTGAATTACATCCCTACCGATTCATCGTGGTAGGTATTGAGTCTGAGCATGACTTAATGTCGACTAAATTTGGTAGCTATGGTGAAATGAACGAAGGATATACAGGTGACGATGTCAAGGGTTTTGCGAAGATATTTGGTAACCAAACGATTATTTGGCACAAAGTAAATCAAGGAGAAATAAAATGATAAGAGTAGGTATAGTCGGTTCAGCGGGATATACGGGAGGCGAATTACTCCGTGTCTTGATTTATCACCCCGATGTAGAAATTGTTTTTGCTAATTCGGCTTCAAATGCCGGCAATAAGATCTATGCCGTCCACAACGATTTGTTTGGTGATACGGAATTGGAATTTTCTTCCGATTTCCATTCGGAAATTGATGTACTCTTTTTGTGTGTCGGGCATGGCGATGCGCGAAAATTTCTGGAAGCAAATCCAGTAGATCCGAAGGTCAAGATTATCGACTTGTCACAAGATTACCGGCTTAAAACAAACACCGCCTACCAAGATGAACATTTTGTATATGGCCTCCCCGAGCTTAACAAGGAAGCGATTAAATCAGCACAATATATTGCTAATCCGGGATGCTTTGCGACCAATATACAATTGGCATTACTTCCTTTAGCCGCTCAAGGATTATTACCAGAGCAGATTCATATCAATGCCACGACAGGTTCTACAGGAGCAGGACAAAAACCTTCCCCTACTTCGCATTTTTCATGGCGTAGTGGAAATCTTTCTGCTTATAAATCGTTCGAACATCAACATCTACAGGAGGTATCCGAGTCGTTGAATCAACTTCAACCGGATTTTCTACCGCAATCCAACCTATCCTTACTTGAGCGGGCCATGCAACGGATCCATATGATTCCGCAACGGGGGGCATTTCCAAGAGGGATTTTTTCAGCGATATACGTGACTTCTGAATTGACTGAAGTGGAGGCTTACGCGCTTTATGAGGATTATTACGAGAGCCATCCTTTTACATGGGTGAGCAAAGCGAATATTGATTTGAAGCAGGTGGTGAATACGAATAAGAGCATTATGCATTTGGAAAAACATGCTAATCAACTGTTGATTCTGAATGCAACGGACAACTTATTAAAAGGCGCGTCCGGCCAAGCTGTTCAGAATATGAACTTACTATTTGGCTTGGACGAGCGAGCGGGGCTTAATTTAAAGAGTAGCGGATTTTGATTTCTAACTGTTATCCGCAGTATACGAAAAATAGGGAATACGTCGTTTTAATTATAAAACAATAAGCATGCGCACTTTTTGGAAACTTTACATGCTGTTCTTTGCGATTCCTTTTCCGATGATTATCTATTATCCGTTATCTGGGATGACGTCGAGCACGAAGCCGTGGTGGGCTATGATGCTGTTGATCCTATCACTTGTCCTTTGGTCAGTCGTATTAATTAAATTATATAAACAGTGGGTGGCCTATCCTATAAAGGCCAAGTCGACTATAGAGTCGTTATTACGCGAGGGTTCTATAAAGAATGCAGAAATTTTGTCGGTCCGAAAAGTAAAATCCCATAAGGAGGAGATGAATGAATTGGAGCTGCGCACAAGGATGCTTAATTTTTCGGGCACCCCCATTTTGGTCGATTTGCATATCAGCGACAGTCAGCCATATCAGCGACGTTACGAAGTAGGCAAAAGCCTTCGTCTACGGATTGACAAGGATTTAAAAGGTCACCCCTACCTGGTGCCAGAGGGATCTCAGATTACTTTAGAAACAGGGCGACTCATGTGGTGTATAGCTGCTTGGTTATTCGTCGTGGCACTGATCATCGGCTACTATATATTTTCGTACCAGCTGGAAAATAAAGGGACGGGCTGGCGTTTTTTGACCTTTTGGCACCCCTTAATTATCTGTCCGTTGAGTGTTCTCTTTTTGTTTTTTGGTATCCTCGGCTTTATTGGAAAATTTAACGGGCTGCCGAAAGATACCCTACGGGTAAAATTTCACGGCAAGAATGCAGTGGCTACTATCATTCGGGCAGAACAGACAGGAACCTATATCAACGAACAACCTCAGGTACGTTTCGAATTGGAATATCTGGATGCAAAGGGGCAGGCTCACCAAGTAAGTTTAAAGAAAATTGTGAACTTGTTAGATGTGGGAATCACGCGGGAGAAAACTATACCGATTTTTTATTTGGAGGACGATCCCCAACAAGTAGCTTTTGCGTCAGACTTGGAATTTTAAAATGCAAATACGCTGGACATTTCATATGGCCTTTAAAAGATAAAATGAGAAGTATTCATGAATAGCTATACGGACAGTCCCTAGACGAATAATTATTTACATATGAATAAAAAAATGGTTAAGTGGTGGCTGGTCGCCATCAGTATGTTGCCTTTTATATGGGCATGTGATGGCTTGGTCAAAAGTGTAAAAGATACCTTTGCCGACCCCACGCAAAAAGACGCAGAAAAGAAGGAACAGCAGGATATTAAAACAGTCGAAGAAAAGGAAATTCCGGATGATTCCCCAACGACGGCGGAAAGTGTTCCAGAAGAAGAAATGCTTGCTGTGGTTCCTTCTAATTTTTTGAAGGATACGACTGCCTTACGGAAAGCCAAAGAAGCACTGTACAATCTACCGCAGTTTGCTGGGAAAAAAGTCTGGCTTTATGGTGATATCCATTTTTATGAAGATGGTCGGGTAAATCTTAAACTACAAAATCCTGAAAATTCGGAGTATGTTGATGAATACAGTTATAGGGATGCTGTGTGGGGTGAACCAGCTCCTGTACAGATCTCGGGCCATATGAATACCAAAGATAAACGCATGGATCTGGATAAGATTCGCTTCGAAACCGTAGCAACTATTGTGCATAATTATAATGAAAAGGCGGAGGATATAGAAGGTGCCAAGCCTCTTACCCATGTATATGGTATTATCTGGGATAGTGGTCGGCTCATGTGGTACCCACGGAATATCAATGGTTCCCGGAAACGTTATGGAATCGAATTTACCTTGGATGGCCAAGTGAAAAGATTCCAGCAGGATTGATTACTACAACGACTTTCTTATAATAACCTTTGCCGGATCGCGCAAAGTAATAGACTTCTCGCTCAGAATGGCGTTTGCGGCTTCTTCCCCCATCTTGCGGAAGTCGGTACTGATGACGGTAATACCTTCTTCCAACACTTCTTTCACAGCGGTATCATTATAAGAGATCAGACCGATATCTTTTCCGAGTTTCCAGTTCTTTCCCCGGCACAGCTTGATAATATCTACATCGTCTTGGTCGTATCGACTAAAGGTAATATAGGCATCCCCTTTCTTAAAGGAAGATGTTTCCACGCGATGAAAGATCGTATGGTTCTTTTGATGCTCTTTGGCGAAAGCTTCAAATCCGTCGACTAAATCGTTGGCATGAAAAGCCTCCAATGGGGCAATGAGCACCAGACGTTTGTACTTATCTAGCTGTGGTAATAAAGTTGTCAATGAATCTATGAGGTCAGATTTATGGTCTTGATAGATACAGCTGTATGCGCCTTTAAGCCCTTGTTCGTTATGATCTATTATGATGCGTTTGTGTGCGGGGATTTTATTCAGTACTGGCGAGGGATCTTCGCGGAAGAACGTAACGACTACGAAGTGCGTGTAGTTGTTTAAGTTTTCTTCGATAAGTCTTTCAAATACTTTGAAGTTGTGGTGGTGGAAATAGACATCTACCTCGGCTTTGTCGTGTATGGTTTCCAGAAAAGCTTGATAGACCCGGTCTCTTAAGATATTCATTTTGTCGAGTATCAAGCATACGCGGTACCGTTGTTCAAGTTTTAACCGTTTTACATAATAGCCTTTGCGATACTCCGATTCGATGATGCCTTTTTCCGAAAGATATTGTAAGCCTTTCAACGCCGTTTCCTTGCTGATGTGTAGCTCTGTCGTCAATTGGTTGAGCGAAGGTAGTCTGTCGTTAATGGCCAATTCGTTTTGGGCTATCTGCGCCATGACGTAATCCACCAGCTGCATGTATTTTAGCCGTTGGCTACTGTGGTTGGCTATAGAATCTGAAACCTCTTTCAATCTGCTAATGATTTAAATATGTACAAAACTAGTTGCTTTGATTGGTTAAAACAAATAAAAAGACCAGACCCAACTCAAGGTTTTTTTTATTTTGAGGTGCTTCAAAACATTTACGTCGTACTTGTCTGGCTTGTCCATGTCCTTCATGGACAAATTGATGCATAGATACACATTGTTTACGCACCTCAACGTGGCGAAGAGGTGAATCTTCGTAGGCTTGTTGTGCATCAATAACAGCGAGAGGCTCCTCAATATGCTGTATTCATACCTCAATATACTTTACCTGTTCCTCTTCGAGACATGTCTGTCCATCAATACTTCCATTCCGTATCTCAAAAACATGTTGAATAACGTAAATATGATATTGCTATCGCTCCATGGAGCTTTGAGGTACCGCAATGAGACAATGATCTGCCTCAACGAAGCGATGAGGCTTGTCATCAAGTCGTTGACGTGTGTCGTTATGTTATTGATGCCACTTCTGATGTTTTTGTTGTTGCTCAAAATGAAGACAACTTCTGTAAATATGTGTTCATTAGTCGTCATTAGTGCCCATTTGTCGTCATTTTCCTTTAAAATATTTAGATCATAATGACTTTTGTCTTACAGCGAGGGAATGGATCCTGCTGCTAAAAATCAAAAGTCATGAATATTAAACAAAAAGCATTGGGTGGTTTCAGACGAGAACGTGATGAAGCCGTATTAGTCAGAGGGAAGGTTGTCGTATTGGCCATGACGGACAATCCAAACTTTGTAGCACCAGAGCCAGATCTGGGGGCGTTAACAGAGATATTGGATGACTACGAATATAAACTCGCTATGGCGAGGCGACCAGGTAGTCCGGAGGATACGGCCGCAAAGAACGACGCCCGGAAAGTTGCGGAACGTATGTTGAAACGTCTCGCCTTTTATGTAACGCATACTGCAGATGGTGATCTACCGAAGTTATTCAGCTCGGGTTTTGAAGTTTCTAATCCTCCAAAGAAAGGTGAAACACCAACGTCAATTGTGGATGTTACCCTGAGAGATGGTGGTCAGCAAGGGCAGATGCGTCTGGATTTTGATAACAATCCTTTTGCTAAAATATACGAATATCAAGTATGCCCGGTTGATGCGCAGGGCTTACTGGGCGAATGGAGCGAATCCTTTGCCACAACTTCATCAAGACAGAACATCATCGCGCCTCTGGTGCCGCTCCAGCGCTATGGTGTAAGGGTGAGGGCTGTAAATGGTTACGGGCGTTCAGACTGGTCGGAAATGGTGACACATGTTGTGCGTTAGCGTTTGCGTGTGGATCGAAGTAAAACCGAAAATGTGTCAGACAGGGAGAAGATTAATGTCCGTCTGAAATATCTATTGATGATAAGTTTATTTGGTATGTGCTGGAAGGCTCTCTTCGTAGAAAAAAATTACGGGACATTACGCCCCGTGTCTAGAGGCATCGCATTTTACTAATTTTTTTTTAAAAAAATTTGGTATTTCTCTTTCGTTGTTATATGTTTGCTTTATAATTATAGACCACACCAGACCAGACTAGATGTGGGTTTAGTGTTCTAGTCACATGTATAAGATAATATATAAACTCGTTCTAAGCGTGGATAGAAGAAATATAGATTTATTGTAAAGGTAATGCTAGCTTAAAATAGGATGTTTAATTTTGAACCACACCAGACTAGACTAACTGGTTTTGAAATATAGCAAATAAATAAATGTATTAATCAAGTAAATTATGTTAAAGAGTAAAATTTTACTTTCCTTATTGGCAATTATGTGCTCCATTTCAGTATGGGCACAACAACAAGTAAGGGGAGTTGTTTCCAGCAATCAGGAGCCTCTATCTAGGGTGAGTATCAAAATTGTAGACGCTGATGTCTCTACTGTCACAGATGATAAAGGTAGCTACAGCATTCGTGTACCATCTCCAAATGCTGTGCTTGTGTTCTCATCTATTGGCTATATAAGCCAACAAGTTACGGTGGGAGCACAAACAACTATTAACGTCACATTGGAAGAGGATATATCAGCGATAGATGAGGTCGTCGTCGTGGGGTATGGTACACAGAAGAAAGTAAACTTGACCGGTGCAGTAAGTTCTATTGACGGGGAGGAGCTGGCGAAACGACCGGTGCATCGAGCGTCTATGGCTATTCAAGGCCTGGCACCAGGAGTCGCAGTTACGCAAAATTCTGGTAGACCAGGTGGGGATGGCGGGACGATTCGGGTACGTGGTATCGGGACGTTTTCTGATGCAGGTGCATCTCCTTTAATCTTGATTGATGGCGTCGAAAGTAGCATCGATGGCGTGGATCCGAATGATATCGAGAATATCTCGATCTTGAAAGATGCGGCATCAGCATCGATTTATGGCTCGAGAGCTGCGAACGGGGTGATATTAGTAACAACCAAAACAGGTGGCGGCGAACAGCTACAAATGAACTATAATGGCTATGTCGGGAAGCAGGTTTTTACAGCGTTGCCTGAATTTGTTGATGGGTATACCTATATGACTAAACTAAATGAAGCCTTTGCCAATGTAAACAGAAACCCGATTTACTCAGACGAATTTCTTGCGGACTATCTGCGTTATAAAGATATTGATCCAGACTGGTATCCCGATACCGATTGGCAAGAAGAGGCATATACGGGATCGGGTACAGCACAGCACCATCATCTAGGTATATCTGGTGGTAAAGTTGTGAACTTTATGGGATCAATAGCGTATCAAGATCAACAAGGTGTTATACCCAATCATCGTCAACAACGTTATTCGTTCCGGCTCAATGCGAAAGCTAATGTAAAAGACAATCTGCAGACAAGCTTTTTTGTTTCGGGCCGTCTCTCACCGACAGATCGGTCTGCCAGAGATATCCATACCGAAGTCAACCGTATTTCTCCGGTTCAACCGGCGCGATTGACGGATGGTAGATGGGGTGTGGGAAGTAATGGAAACAATCCAGTGGCACATCTTGCCGACGGAGGCGTCAATCAATATGATTATGATCAATTGCGGGCAACTTTTCAAATTAACTATCAGCCTTTTAAAGGCGCCGACCTAGAAGCGTTTTTTACCCCGGAGTACTCGGGAAATCATCGGAGGCACTTCAACAAAGCGATCGAGACATTCGTGCCGGGAATGGAAACCCCAGCCTATACGGTGCCGGTTAAAAGTCTTTTTATCCGCAGCAATACAAGAACTTGGGAGAATACGGCTCGATTGATAGGGCGCTACAATAAACGAGTGGATGACCACAACTTTGCAGGTTTGGTAGGGTATGAACAGATAGCATATCGGACAGAAGACTTCTCGGCAAGAAGAGAGGGATATCAGCTGCCTGACTATCAGGAGTTGGATGCGGGACCTATTGAGAATTGGCAAAATTCAGGTACGAGAAGCGAATGGTCGTTGAGATCGTGGTTTGGTCGTATCAATTATGACTATAAAGGTCGATACCTACTGGAAGCTAATATCCGAGTGGACGGTTCATCCAGATTTCCCGATCGGAATAAGTACGGTACATTCCCGTCCTTTTCTGCGGGATGGAGAATTGCGGACGAGGATTTTATGGCGCCAACCAACGACTGGCTGAGCGATCTGAAATTTCGAGCTTCATGGGGGCGACTTGGAAATCAACAAATAGGAAACTATCCGTTTTCAGCTGTTATGGCTCTTGGTTCCAGTTATATTTTTGGAAATTCTCCGGTACAGGGCGCTAATCAGCGAGAGATGGCCAATCTAGGCATTTCTTGGGAAACCACGGAAACATCCAATCTTGGTCTAGACGTGGCGGTACTTAATAATCGTCTTTCGGCTTCTATTGATTATTACGTAAAGAATACGACCGGAATTTTAATGAGACTTCCTGTTCCAGCCCTTATCGGTCTATCAGAACCCTACCAAAATGCCGGCGTAGTCCGAAACGAAGGCTGGGATCTCACCTTGAGATATCGGTCTGCTCCAAGAGCTTTTAAATATGATATTGGACTGAATGTTTCAGATGTGAGAAATCGAGTGGTCGACCTCCGAGGAGCGGGCCGAATCATCAGTGGTTTCAGGGTTATTGAGGAAGGGACTCCTATCAACACCTTATTTGGATATAACGCATTGGGGTTGTTTAGGGATCAGAATCAGGTGGACGAATATCCGAGACAAAGTTTCACCAATTATGGTCCGGGTGATATCATCTATGAAGATGTAAACGGCGACGGTGTGGTCAATACAGAAGATCGGACAGCGATCGGAAACGAAATTCCACGCTATACCTTTGGACTGAACTTGAACGCGAGCTATAAGGGGTTTGATTTCAGTGCCTTGATACAGGGAGTGGGAAAACGAGACGCCATCTTTACCGGAGATGCCGTATGGGCAATGTATAGTAATGGAAAAATGCAAAAATGGCATTTGGATCATTGGACGCCGGAAAACCTGGATGCGGCTTATCCCAGACTGATTTCGGAAACGACGCACAACAACTTCATGAATTCCAGTTGGTGGGTGTATAGCGGCGCCTATGCACGACTGAAAAATGTTCAAATAGGATATACTTTTCCGCAAAGCTGGATAGGAAACGGTACCATCAAAAATCTACGTGTATATACCACAGGTGATAATATCTTTACGCTGTGTAAAATGCCACAAGGGTGGGATCCCGAAACAAGAAGCGGCAATGCAGATATTTACCCGATATCCTCGACCTTCCTGTTTGGCGTTAATTTAACATTTTAAGAAATACCATTTATATAGAATATTATGAAACGAATAACAAATAAAATCATAGCCGTTCTAACATCGGTCATTCTATTCACTTCTTGCGATAGAGACTTTCTGGATAGATTTCCGTTGGATAGCCCGTCAAGTTCGACATTTTTCTCGAATGAAAACGAGTTGCTTTTAGCGGTAAATAGTGCGTATAGAAGCTTTTATTGGATATCTTCCCATAATGTGCCTTATATCATGTGGTTGGATGGTTCGACTGACATTACTTGGACAAGAGGAAACTATGTAAATATGTTGGATCTTCAGGGAGGGCAGGTAACGACAGAAACAAACTTGTTTTACGATACGTGGAACTTTTATTATAACGCTATTATGCGCTGTAATAATATCCTGGAAAATATGCATACCGCACAAGAGGTGGTTTCAGAAGATTTCTACAATCGAATTGAAGCAGAAGCTCGATTTTTAAGAGCGTGGAATTACGGCTTTTTGGTTAGTTTGTATGGAGATGTCCCTTTGGTTACGACTATGTTGCAGCTCGAAGACGCACAGATGCCTCGAACACCTAAAGAAGAAGTTATTAATCTCATCTTTGAAGATCTCGATTTTGCTTCTGCCCATTTACCGTTAAGCTGGTCGAATGCTGATGAGGGAAGAGCCACTCGTGGCGCTGCGCTTACATACAAAGCAAGAATTGCATTATATCACGGCGAATATGAGACGGCGGCGGCCGCGGCGAAACAAGTTATCGATCTAAACGAGTATACCCTCTATCCAAATTATGGAGAGCTATTTAAACATGTAGGGAGCAGATCGTCGGAGGTAATTATGGACATACCGTTCTTGTTGGGTGCTCAGGTACATCAGATACCCCGCTATTTAGGGACACGATCGGCTCCTGGATATGCAGTATTGGTTCCGACCCAAACGATGATCGATACCTATCGCTGCACCGATGGGTTAAGAATCGACCAATCGCCTCTTTTTGATCCTGCAAGCCCGTATGAGAACCGTGATCCACGAATGGAACAATCAATACTCCGTCCTGGCGAGTGGTATAATAACTTTAAGTTTGAAACACATCCGGATTCGACAACAACTTTACAAAATGTAGGAGGTACAATAAATCGGGTGAATAACTTGGAGGTGACCAATCAGTATGCTACGTTCACAGGGTATCATTGGAAGAAGTATTTTGATGAAGCAGATTTGCCAGGAGAGGTGGCCAGATCACAACAAAACTTCATCGTTATGCGCTATGCAGAGGTACTGCTGACCTATGCAGAAGCGAAGATAGAACTGAACGAAATAGATAATAGCGTGATAGAAGCTATTAATGAGGTAAGAGGGCGAGCAAGTGTAGGAATGCCTACAGTAGATATGGGTATGACGCAAGCGGAGTTTAGAGATCTGATTCGTTATGAGCGTACCGTGGAACTTGCACAAGAAGGGTTTCGTCTATTCGACCTTCGTCGTTGGCGTATAGCAGAACATGTGATGCCGGGCAACATGTTGGGTAGGAGAATAAAAGCGCATTGGTATGATGAGATTGTACCTTCCTTCAATGAATATGGAAAACCGGTATATCCAAACGAAACATCGGTCTTTCAGATTATCAGTACCAATACGTTCGACCCTTCCAAAAATTATTTGTGGCCAGTGCCCCAACGGGAGATAGATGTAAATAGCGAACTGGATCAAAACCCTGGATGGGATTAAAATAAATAGATATGAAAAGAAAAAATATACTAGTACTGTTGTTATTGTTTGTAGTAACAATAACAATAGCTTGTACAAAAACATCGGATACGACACCGGAAGAACCGGGTGGAGCATACAATCCAGAGATTGTAGCGATTACGAGTTATAGCACGAACATTAAATTGGAATGGGAAAGTCTTTCGGGCGTCTCGAAGTATGAAGTTCGGTATGCAGAAACGGAAGATATGGAGAACGCGACAACACTGGAAAGTGATGTCGCTAGCCTCGATATTAAAAATTTAAAAAAATCACATGCTTATTATTTTCAAATAAGAGCATCGACGTCTGATGGATGGACAGATTGGTCAGGCGTAAATACGGCGAATACAGCTACCTTTGAAGCTGCTGTTACCACATATAACATACTGGGTATAGAAGCGGACCCGGTAGTGGAGCCTGAGTTTGCTTGGCTTCTGCGCAAGGACGCACTTAAATCCATGATACTGCAATCTAATAATAACGCAGATATCGTTGGCTTTCAGGAGACTCGGGAATTAGCCGATGAGCTGTCGGGAATGCTCCAAGACCATTACGATTGTCACGTGTCTGAAAGGGAGGTATCTGCACGGGTAATCGCATGGAAGCCGGAAAAGTTTGAGCTGGTATCTTATGACGATAACATTGATATTTTTGGAACAGAAGTTACTGGACAAAATACGGCTCGTTACCCTACGCATGTACGGCTTAAGGAAATTGAAACTGGTAAGGAGGTATTGGTCTACAACGTGCATGTGCCGGCAGGCAGTAACTTGCCGAGAGAAGAGGCTCAGCGAATCCGTTCCGTTGGCGCACAAAAATTAGCGGCGTATGCGAAGCAGAAAAAACAAGAAACCGGCTTACCAGTAATCATTATGGGAGATTTCAATGGTTATCCGGAAACGGTGATCGACGGCCATTCCTCAGCTTGTATCATCATGAAGGAGGAAGGATTGGAAGATACATTTGATAAGGCGTTGGAACGTACAAATATAAATTATGCCACCACTGTCAATAGAGCAACGTCGAGCGTGAAACCGGGACAAAATGGTAGCTCCCGAATCGACTATATATTTACGTATCCGTCTACACAAATAGCGGTAACCACATATGATATATTAATCAATTTTGAAATGGGATCGTCTTCACGGCTGCAAAAACCTGTGCCATCTGACCATCATCCGGTCAAGTCCGTTTTATATTTTACATACTAACATAATTTAATACAAAAATCATGAAAAATTTTTTATTGATGTGTGCGGCGCTTATGGTGATCACTGGAATAACGTCATGCCAAAAAGATGATAAGAAAGCTACACCACGATTTTTGGATGTCAACGTACGGTTTTCAGGCGTTACTAAGCCAAATCCAGATGATGTTTTAGTCTTGAACTTACATTACGAAGACGTCGCAGGTAAATCGTATCGTGAATTACCGATAGGCGCGTCGCAGTCTATCACATTGGACCAACAACAGATTGATGATGGCTTCCGTGCAACATTTGAAGAATATCCAATGGAAGAAACCATTTATTTGTCGGCATATATAGATGTCGATCAAGATGGAGAAATGGGAACTGGGGATTTTGCGCTATTTTATCCTCATGTGACGCTCAATGATGTAGAATCCGGCGCGCACACCGCAGAAAATATTACAGAAGAATACGTAGTAACCATAGATATGGACGTGACAATAGGTGGATCCGCCGGGGGCGTTGTTGATATAGATGGTAATGTGTATGAGTCCGTTATCATTGGTAACCAAGAATGGATGAAGGAAAACTTGAAAGTTACACGCTATCGTGATGGTACACCTATTCCAACGGGTCTTAATAATGAGGACTGGGAAAATACGACGTCGGGTGCCTACAGTATATATCCTTACGAAAATGCAGAAGGAGTAGATTCCGAAGAGCAGATGATGGCTACATTCGGTTTGCTATATAACTGGTATACTGTCGACAATCCCATAGGACTTTGTCCGGAAGGATGGAGAGTGCCTACAGATAATGAGTGGAAGCAACTAGAGATAAGCGTCGGTATGTTGGAGTCAGAGGTAGAGGAAGCGGCTTGGAGAGGAAATATAGCTCCATTCTTGAAAAGTCCTGAAGGCTGGATAGATGATTCGGAACCAGGAACGGATGACTATGGATTTAGTGCGACGGCAGTGGGTGCACGCTACCCTAACGGAAGTTATAATCGATTCGGGACATATGCGTATTTCTGGACGTCGACACCAAGTGGTACGCAGGGTGACAGAGCGATTCGGCGATTGTTTATGGCGGACGATGTAACTATAAATAGATCGAATAGGCCTTCTGTTGAAGGGCAATGTATCCGTTGTATAAAAGATCAGTAAAATAGATGAAATTAAAGCGTAAGATATTTTTGTACTGTATATCCACGGTGTGGTTGTCATTTTCGATTGTATCTGCTCAGGATAAAAGTCTTGTTCTAGAAAATGAGCAGCTGAAGATCGAGTGGGAAAAATCCAATGGCGGGTATGTGGTGAAGCATATAGCCGTGACGGACGGAAATCATGCTGTGGAGTTGAAGGAATCTCTTGGCGAATATACCATTCTATATGCAGAAGAAAAGCCGGACAAACGACCGTTGTTGGAAGAGGTGGGTGAAGAGGCGTCGTCGTTTCCAGACCGTATGTACGGACATATTTTTAATCGGTGGAAAACCAGCCTTGCCGCGGTCCCGCTCCAATTAGCCGGAGAAGAGATTCGTTTTTATCCATCAAATGTGGTAGCGAGTGGAAAGAACAAGCTTACTTTCTCCGAAGAAAGTGAAAAAGCAAAGCTTTCGGCTGTATGGTCCTTTCATCCTACGTATCGACATGACGTGATGGTAGAGATGACGCTAACGGCTAAGAAAGATGGTTATTTTTCGATAGCGAGCCCAACATTAGTCGATATACCGGCAGAGGAATTAGAATGGGGCATGATCCCCGGTCAATTCCAAGGACGATCAATAACGGACAATTTGATAAATGCATATGGATATGGACAAGGGATTCCAAACCGGCCGGTTATGGTAAGGGAACGATCGACAAGTACGCTTTCGCCTTTAATGAGCACTAGGGATGGATTGACATTAGCTGTTATTCCGGAGCCTGGACATAGTCGCGACCCGTGGAGAGAGAATAAGATGACACATGACGATTGGGAGTTGGGGCTTTCTTTAATGACTAGGAGCCGTCAGTTGAGCCCGTCCATATATCATCCCGTGTTGGGGGAGAGAGGCTCGTACCTGAAAGAAGGGGAAATAAAGACTTTTCGTTTTCGATATACGTTGCAGCGGGCTGATTGGTACGCCGTATATAAACATGCTGTTAATGATGTTTATCGGTTCGAGGATGTGTTGACGCTGAAAGACACAAAGCAATCGTTAACAAACAGGGTGTTGGCTATGTCGCATTATCTCCGAGACGACTCGACGTCTATGTGGAACATCCAATCTTATAAACAGTTGGAAATCGGAGCGCAGGATTATTTGAGTAACGTGTATGAAGCTGATGGAGACGCGATGAAGAATTCAGATTATGGTGCGATGTGGATGTTAGCAACTATTATGGATGATAACGTGCTGAAAGAGCAACGTCTTCCATATGCAAGGAACTTTAAGATAGCACAGCAGCAGGTGGCAGATGGATTTTTTCAGGGAGCAGCTTCGGGCCAATATTACCTTTGGAAAACCAAGCGCTTTGTAGAAGAATGGGGCAATTATGTCGAACCTATCGCACTGACATATTACGTGATGTTAGATATAGGAAACATGTTGCTCTTTGCCCCTCAAGATAGAGCGTTACAAGAAAAATTAAGATTGGGAGCCGATAGATTGCTGAAGTGGCAAGGTATCGATGGGCAATGGGAAGTGGCTTATGATCGCTCTTCAAAGAAACCGGTTTTTACGGATCTTAAGGACCTGCGTCCAACCTTCTATGGTTTGCTAGTTGCGCATCGGATTTTAGGAGACGGAAAATATCTGGCAGCGGCACGTCGTGGAGCAGATTGGTTTATTGAGCACGCAGTCAAGGAAGGAGCTTTTTTAGGTGTTTGCGGCGATTTCCGATTCGTACAGGATTTTGCGACGGGCCAAAGTGTACAAGGGTTGCTTGACTTATACGAAATAACAAAAGAAGAAAAGTATAAAGAAGCGGCTATGAAAACAGCTCGGATGTATACGGCATCTGTCTACACGCACCCGATTCCAACGCGAGCGGAAAAAGAGGTCAAGGGGATTATCCGAGAGGATTGGGAGATTAGCCAGGTAGGATTGCGATTTGAACAGGGCGGATTATTAGGGTCGGCTAATAAAAATGGACCTATTTTAATGGCAAGCCATGCGGGTATGTTTGTGAGGCTATTTACACTTACACAAGATTCCCTGTATTTGAATATGGCTAGAGCTGCTGCTTGGGGGCAAGATGCGTTTATAGATCAAAAAACGAGTGTAGCATCCTATTACTGGGATAAAATGAACGCCGGGGTAGGGCGCTACCCCCATCATGCTTGGTGGCAGGTAGGCTGGATAATGGATTACCTGTTATCTGAAGTAGAACTGCGTTCCAATGGAAATATCAGCTTTCCGCGCGGCTTTATTACGCCTAAAGTCGGACCACATCAGACGTATGGTTTCGCTCCTGGTGAAGTATATGGCCGTACCGCAAAATTATCCTTGAAAGAAGATGTGATAAGTCTCGACAACGAACGAATTGATTTTATTAGCGCCGTAAATAACGCAACTAAAGAAAGTTATTTAATGCTTTTAAACAATAGTACAGATAAGCAACAAGTGAATGTAAAGATCAATCATCAGATGTTATCCGGAGGAACTGAAATAGTCAATAAAATAGAAATCCTTGATAAGAGAGGTCGTGTAGTTGGTGAGGTTTCTGCAGATGGCTCGGAGAAGCTGGAAATCCCAGCTTATGGGTTGAACACATTAAAAATAACGTATAAATAAAATAGCAAATTAAAATATAAATAATATGAAAGTTAACGTTGGGTTGATATCTGCACTTTTTCTAGCCCTTTCAATAGGAGCATTTTTGCCATCTTGCTCCACAACAGGTGATCAAAAGTCAATAGAACCGGCGAAATTTCCCGCATTCGATGCGGAAAGCCATCGTGGAGGTCGCGGAGTGATGCCGGAGAACACGATTCCTGCCATGCTATATAGCCTTTCCTTGGACGGAATAACAACGCTGGAGATGGATGTAAAAGCGACAGCAGACGGAAAATTGGTGTTGAGCCATGATGATTACTTGAATCCGTGGTTTACCCGAAAACCAAATGGAGAGGATTTAAGAGAGGAAGAAAAAGAGAATTATCCAATCATGCAGATGACGTATGATGAATTACAACAATTCGATGTGGGATTGAAAGCCCATCATCTTTTCCCGAATCAGCATAAAATGGAAGCTTATATACCATTATTAGAGGACGTAATTGACTCTGTACAACGTTTTATTGAGATAGAAGGGAGAGAACAAGTTTTTTACAATATAGAAACCAAGTCATCCGAGGAGGGTGATCATAAATATAACCCCGTCCCAGAAGAATTTGTGAAGCTTCTGATGGAAATTATAGAAAAGAAGGGTATTACGCCATATGTCATTGTACAGTCGGCGGATGTACGCACATTACGCGTACTGAAAGAAAAATACCCGCACGTTAGAAGCTCCTATTTAGTAGGTGCGAGGCGGAAAGATTTTACCGTGGAAGAGGATTTGGAAGTACTCGGGTTTCAACCTGATATATACAGTCCTAACTTTAAATACATCACACTGGACGATGTACAAAAATGTCAAAACATGGGAATGAAAGTTGTCGTCTGGACGCCCAATACGAAAACAGCGATTGAAGAATTGAAAGCTATGGGAGTAGACGGTATCATAACCGATTATCCAGAACTGCTGTTCGATTAATCACGCGGCTACATATATAAAACGTTAATTGATTATGTGTTGGGCAAAAAAACGAAATAATGGCAGGTCGTTATTGCTGCTATGGATAGGATTAAATTTAATACATATCCCTCACACCATAGCAAAAGAAGTAGACCCTATTAAAGTGGTATTGACAGGCTATACCGATGTGTTGCATATTGCATTAGAAAATGTCAGATATGCCAGTAAATATGAAATTCGATATGGCACGGATAGCCTCATGCGAAATCCCGTGTGTAAAGAAGTGACAACAACCGAAGTAGAGATTCCTGAATTGCAGATCAACACACATTATTATGTGCAGGCACGGGTATTATTAAAAGGAGAATGGTCAGCATGGTCTGACCTAATGCATTGTCAAACGGCTCTTTTTTCGACAACAGTTGGAACGTATAATATTCTAAGCGCGCAGTATGACCACGTATTCCCCAACAATACGTGGAAAAACCGAAAGGAATCGATGAAAACAGCTGTTTTACAAAAAGACAATTTTCCGGATATTTTGGGTATCCAAGAAGGTATGGTGAAAGCGCAAGTATGTGAGCTAGCTGTATTGTTGGGAGATCACTATACCAGTCATGTCTCACATAGAGATATTTCGTCCAGAGCTATATTTTGGAAACCCTCAAAATATGAACTCGTAGAATTTGATGATGATATAGAGGTATTAGACAAAAATGTGAAAGGATATTCTACTACCCGATATGTGACATACGTGCGGTTGAAAGAAAAAACGACCAAAAAGGAGCTGTTAATTATCAACTTACATGCACCATCAAGCTATAATGGAAATAAAGAAATGATACGAAACAAGTTGGCGTTAAATATTGCCGAAAAAGCAAAAGAGCTTTCAAAGAAAGCGAATAATGCCCCCGTATTTGTATTAGGAGATTTTAATGCGCTTGTACGTGCTTCAGATAATAAGAACGTAACAGCCCCTATGATCATGGTGAGAAGCGGTTTTGTCGATACGTACGATGTGAGTTCTCAGAAGATGAATGCCTATTACGGGACGCACGACCGAATTACGACAGGTAGAGTAACTTCTGGACGAAATGGCACAAGTTGCAGCAAACGCATTGACTATATTTTTGGATATCCCAAGAATCGAATAACTGTCTCCGACTATCGTATTATCATCGATTTTGAAGAAGGATCACACTCTATGTTGAAGGCACCGATCCCTTCTGATCATCGTCCGGTAACATCAACGGTACATGTATATTATTAGTCTAAAAATCATATTACCATATTTTAATTCAGAAAAATGAAGATACAAGAAGGGTTTGCGGCAGAGGGAAGATTACCGAAAGTAGAATTACACCACACCGAACTGGCCATTATCGGCGGAGGGCTCTCCGGTGTATGCACAGCTATTACCGCCGCGCGCAAAGGCGTAAAAGTAGTGTTGGTACAAGACAGACCGGTTTTGGGAGGGAACTCCTCCAGCGAGGTGCGTCTATGGATATTAGGGGCGACCTCCCATCTCGGTAACAACAACCGGTGGAGCCGTGAAGGAGGTGTGGTAGATGAGATATTGGTGGAAAATACTTATCGCAATAAAGAGGGCAACTCGTTGATATTTGATGCTGTTTTATTGGATAAGGTGATTGCTGAACCCAATATTACACTGTTGTTAAATACAGCAGTGTATGAAGTTGATAAAAAAGAGGACGACACGATTGCGTCGGTAAAGGGCTTCTGCAGTCAAAACTCGACGGAATATATCATACATGCTCCCCTGTTCTGCGATGCATCGGGAGATGGTATCGTGGGCTTTCTTTCTGGCGCTGCCTTTCGGATGGGAGCAGAGAAAAAAGAAGAATTTGGAGAGAAGTTTGCGCCGACTGAGGAATATGGAGAGTTGTTAGGCCATAGCATGTACTTCTATACTAAAGACACTGGACGTCCAGTGAAATATACGGCCCCCGCATTTGCGATGGATGTTTCAAAAGGGGTGCCGAAGTTCAAAAAGTTCAATGCGAAAGAACATGGCTGTCAATTATGGTGGTTGGAACATGGCGGACGGATGGATACCGTCCATGATACCGAGCAGATTAAATGGGATCTGTGGAAAGTGATCTACGGTGCGTGGGACTATATTAAGAACTCGGGCAATTTTCCGGAAGCTGAAACGATGACGCTGGAATGGGTGGGAACAATTCCTGGAAAACGCGAAAGTCGTCGTTTTGAGGGGGATTATATGCTGCGCCAGCAAGATATTGTCGAACAGCGCGAGCATGATGATGCGGTGGCGTATGGCGGGTGGTCTATTGATCTGCATCCCGCCGATGGTGTCTTCAGTGAGAAACCGGGCTGTAACCAATGGCATGCCAAAGGTGTTTACCAGATTCCGTACCGTTGTCTGTATAGCAAGAATATCAAAAATTTGTTTCTGGGTGGACGACTGATTAGCGCTACCCACGTTGCTTTTGCGTCTACACGCGTTATGGCCACAGCGGCACATATCGGCCAAGCGATTGGTATGGCCGCCTATATCGCTAAAGAAAAACAATACCTTTACCCCCGCGATATTCTGACAAAAGGTTTTGTACCCGATCTGCAGCACGAACTGCTCAAGACCGGTCAACATATTCCCAAATTGGTGTTGCAGGACGAAAAGGATCTTGTACAGCAAGCAGCGCTTACTGCTTCGAGCAGTTTTGAACTAGCCGCATTCGATGCAGATTTTGCGCTCCCGATTGATACGGCGGTGGCTCAGATGCTACCGTTGGAAGCAGGCAGCGTACCGGATATCACCGTAGAGGTTGATGTAAAGGAAGATACGAGCCTGCAAGTGGAGCTGCGGACCAGTAGCCGCGCGGGGAATTATACGCCGGATGTTACATTGGAAATCCAGTCGATCCCATTGGCGAAAGGGAGAAGAAAAGTGAAACTATCGTTTTCCGCAACGATGCCGGAGCGTGCCTATGCTTTTCTGACGTTTCATAAAAATAGCGCATTGTCATTGTTTCGCACCCGTACACGAGTTACTGGGATACTTACTGCATTCAACCTTATCAATAAAGCTGTCTCTAATTTTGGAAAACAAACGCCGCCGGAAGATATCGGTATGGAAGCATTTGAGTTCTGGTGTCCGCAACGTAGACCAGACGGACATAATCTGGCGTTACAGATAGAACCCGCTTTGACACCGTTTGGCGTGGAACAGATAAAAACGGGTGTGTATCGCCCAACAACTGCTCCTAACGCATGGGTAGCTGCGATGGAAGATTTCGCTCCTCAATTGAAAATAAGTTGGGAAGAACCACAAAAAATCCGTCAGATTGACTTATTTTTCGACACAGATTATGACCATCCGATGGAAAGTGTTTTGATGGGGCATCCCGAAGATGTAATGGCGTTCTGTGTGAGAAATTATAAAATAGTAGATGATGAAGGTCGTGTAGTTTTCGAAAAAGAAGGAAACTATCAAAGTATGAACCGAATTGAATTAGAAGAGCCTGTTACAACAAGTGCGTTGACCATTATAGTCGATCACCCATCTGCAAATGTTCCGGCTTCTTTATTTTCTGTCCGTTGCTATAATTAGAGAAAAAGATGGATATTTTAGATTATATCATTATGCTGCTGTTTACAGGCGTTGTCATTGCGGCAGGCCTGTCATTCGGAAAAACAGGCAATTCGATGAAATCCTATTTTGCGGCAGGGGGCGCCGTTCCATGGCGGATTAGCGGTTTGTCACTGTTTATGAGCTTTTTTTCCGCAGGTACATTTGTTGTCTGGGGATCTATTGCTTATCAGCACGGTTTTGTAGCAATTGCGATTCAGATGACGATGTGTTTGGGAGGCTTAGCAGTCGGGATGTTTATTGCTCCCGCCTGGCAGAAATCCCGTGCACTGACAGCGGCGGAATTCGTGTCTCGTCGGTTAGGTATCCGTGTCCAGAAATTTTATAGCTATCTCATATTGCTGATTTCATTGATGTATACTGGGGCTTTTCTTTATCCGGTAGCAAAAATTATCAACGTGTCAACCGGATTTTCTATTGAAGCTTGTGTATTGGTGCTAGGAATCCTTATCATCTTATATACGGTAGTCGGTGGGCTATGGGGAGTGATGATTACCGATGTCATTCAGTTTATTGTATTAACGGCTGCGGTCATCATCGTGGTGCCGTTAGCCTTTGATCGTATCGGTGGTGTTGATGCATTGATTACCAATGCGCCACCGGACTTTTTCAACATAGTGAATGAAGAATATTCATGGCTTTTTCTGTTAGCATTTGCGATTTACAATGGAATATTCATTGGGGGAAACTGGGCGTATGTGCAGCGCTATACGACTGTGGATTCGCCAAAATCTGCGCGTAAAGTGGGTTGGCTGTTTGCAGTCCTTTATCTGATTAGTCCGTTTATTTGGATGTTGCCTCCGATGATTTACAGAATTGTCAATCCTGAGCTATCTGGGTTAGATAATGAAGGGGCGTACTTAATGATGTGTAAGGAAGTTTTGCCCAAAGGGCTTATTGGATTGATGCTGGGTGGCATGGTGTTCGCGACAGCCAGTTCCGTTAATACGACGTTGAATTTGGCAGCAGCAGTGTTTACCAACGATTTGTATAAGTCTATACGACCGGATACGAAGCCCAAGAAGTTAATGTTTATTGCCAAATCTGCCGTTGTGGTATTTGGCATAATAACGATTTTGGTGGCTTTAATGGTTCCATCAGCAGGCGGTATCGTAGAGATTGTATTGAGTGTAGGCGCGGTGACTGGCTGTTCATTGTATGGGCCACCGATATGGGCATTATTCTCCAAGTACCATACCGGGCGTTCTATTCTTTGGTGTACCATTTTGGGGCTAGTAATCAATGTATATTTCAAATTTCTCCACCCTTTGTTAACCGGTATTTCATTAAGTCGAGCAGAGGAGATGTTGGCAGGCGCCATTATCCCTTTTGCCTTGTTAGCGGGATATGAGATATGGGCGAGAAGCAAGAGGGAGGTGGCTCCCGATTACATACGCTATCGGGAAGAACAACGTATGGCAAGCCAATCAGAAGGGGCGGAAGATGACGAGACAGAACAGAGTAGCGAGGAGCAAAACCGTTATGGTTTAAAAGTCTTGGCACGTACCATGGTTATCACATCGTTTATCTTTATTGTATTAGCACTTATTGCAGACCATAAAGCGTTATGGATTACGTTGTTTATTGGTATTATGGTAGGTCTGGGAGCGTTATCTATTTTTCGGTATACAAACAAAAGAGTAAAGGCAGAGGTTTAGTCTGCCTTTACTCTTTTTTGTTGATTTTAACGCTTACTCCGCAGAAAGCGTAACTTTTCGCTCTACAGAAACGTTATCGCCGGTTACTGCATTACCATCTTTATCAACAAGCGTCAGTTTAAATGTGTTTTCACCCATTGGAAGATTCAATACTTCATAAGGCACCCATTGGTCCAATGTGAATTCTTGTCCGTTGATGTTGGCTTTAACCTTGTTGCCATCAGCACCTAAAGACCCGTTAACAATGAAGAAATCTAGTAATAGAGCTTTGGTATCATCTCCTTTGTATTCACCTTTTGGACGGCTATAGAATAAGGCCGCTTGTCCTGAATCTGGTAATTCTTCGATAGTAGCGTCAGCTGTAACTTTAAACTTCACTAATTTGGAAGCCTCCGGTGTTTTGATCGACTCATGAAAAGAGCGCGATAAAAACGACATTAAATAATGCTCGGAATTAAGCGGTACGGTAACGCTATGCTCAGGCTTATATAATGCGTCATATGGACCGTTGTCCAAAATAAAATGTATATGCTGACCATCATGGGAGTTCGCCATGTGGTGATCATGTTCCGTTTGTGCAGTTAGTTCAAAATTGCTGACATTATATTTAACGGTGACTTTAGCGGAATCGGTGCCCACGGGTTCAGCTGTAATTGATGCAATCTCCAGTGTTGCGCCTGGAAACTCCTTAGCGTGTGATAGAGGGTTTACAGCAACAGCACCCACAGAATCAGCCAGAGCTGTAGTGTCTTGTGTATCGCCATCTGTATTCTTGGTGGTCGGGTTACATGCCACAAGGGTTGCTGATGTAGCAACGAATGCGAGGGCAATTTTCAAATTGGTCATTTTCATACCTTTTGATTTAATTATTTTTATTTACTACTTCTGTTATCTAATACCTAACAAATATAACGGAAAAAAGTTTTTCATTCAAAAACGGTATCTAGTGCTACCTTAATTGCTTCGATAGTCTGATCAAGGTCAGACTGTGTGTGTGCACCGGAAATAAAACCGACTTCATATCCCGAAGGTCCGAAATAGATGCCTTGGTTGAGTAAGGAACGATGCATAACTTTATATTTTTCCATCGAAAGTGGATCAATTTCGTCGGCTCGCTTGATACTTGTTTGATTGGTAAAAGCAAACCAGAAGATAGAGCCAACCGTGAAAATTTGGACGGCATAGTTTTTCTGTTCTATATAGGTGCGTATGGCTTGGACAAACCCTCGGGTTTTTGTTTCCTGTTTGGTATAGAAGTCGGGCTCTGCTAATACGCGTAGCGCGGCAATACCCGCAGACATAGCGACGGGATTTCCAGACAGGGTGCCCGCTTGATATACACCGCCGTCAGGTGAAATATGTGCCATCAATTCGCTGGAAGCTCCATATGCGCCTACAGGCATACCTCCTCCAATAATTTTTCCGTAGGTAATAATATCGGGTTGTATATCGTAGTATTTCGCTGCTCCTTCAAACCCTAATCGAAAGCCGGTGATAACTTCATCAAAAATAAGCAAAGCACCATGCTGTTGCGTAATTTGGCGTAAGAAATGGATATATTCCTTATCCTGGATTAATAGACCATTATTCGCTGGAATACCCTCGATAATAACAGCAGCGATCTGATTGGAAAACGAAGAGAAAACCTCTTCCAGAGCCTGCTTGTCGTCTAGTGAAATGACGATGGTTTCATCTGCGAATGTTTTAGGTACACCTGCAGACGATGTTTCGCCGAAGGTGATCAATCCAGAACCGGCTTTGACCAAAAGAGAATCGGAGTGGCCGTGATAACAGCCCTCAAATTTTACAATTTTATCCCTTTTTGTATAACCTCTTGCCAGACGGATAGCAGACATGACTGCTTCTGTTCCGGAGCTCACAAAACGAATTTTTTCGATGTAGCGATTATTGGTTAAAATCAATTCGGCAAGTTCATTTTCCAATCGGGTAGGCGCACCAAAACTTAATCCTTTGCCTAATTGCTGGGCTACCGCTTCCCGTACCTTATCATGGTTGTGTCCTAAAATCAGTGGACCCCATGAACAGCAATAATCAATGAATTCATTGCCATCTGCATCCCATATTCGGGCTTTATCTCCCCGTTCAATAAAGAGGGGAGTGCCATATACTGATTTAAATGCTCGTACTGGAGAGTTTACGCCCCCCGGAAAATAGTTTTTTGCTTTCTCAAAAAGTTCCGCTGATTTTTTACGTGAAATATCTTGTAGTTGTTTCATTTTGCAATTATCTAAAGATGAGCTCTTGGGTTCGTTTCTCGTGATTAGCAACTATGCCATTGCACTCACCATTCCTTGACACTTGATGTCGCATCCGAATTTACCTATGGTGAGCTCGCCGTAGGCTCGGTTTTGAGGTATGTACACACTCATCCTTAGTACTACCCCTCTTCTCAAAGATTCGAAGCGACGATTTTTTCAGTTCTTTTTTCTAAAAAAAGAACATACTATAACCATTTCTTTTCCAAAACCTCTTTCGCATGATAAGTCAGGATAGAAGTTGCGCCAGCGCGGCGAAAACCCATTAATGTTTCTATAATAGCACGCTCTTCATCCAACCAACCATTACGAATAGCCGCTTTTAGCATCGCGTATTCACCGGAAACATTATATGCAGCGATCGGCAGGTCAAAATTGTCGTGCAATAATTTAATGATATCCAAATAAGGAAGTCCAGGTTTAACCATGAGAAAATCAGCACCTTCTTCTGCGTCCAACTGGGCTTCAAGAAGCGCCTCACGGGAATTCGCGGGGTTCATTTGATAGGTCTTTTTATCTCCTGCTTTTGGTGCCGAATTAAGGGCATCGCGAAAGGGGCCATAAAAAGCAGAAGCATATTTTGCGGTGTAAGACATCAATGAAACGTTCGAAAATCCATTTTCGTCCAACACTTGACGGATATAACCGATACGTCCATCCATCATATCTGAGGGTGCGATAATGTCTGCACCTGCTTCTGCGTGGGCAAGAGCCATTTTACCTAAAATAGCTAACGTTTCATCATTCAGAATAATGCCGTCCTCCACAACACCATCGTGCCCATCAGAGCTATAAGGATCCATCGCAACATCCGTTACTATACAAGCGTCGGGAAAATTTTTCTTTACTTCCTCGATAGCTCTTAAATATAAATTGCCCTTTTTATAACTTACGGTGGCATATTTATCCTTCAGTGAATCATCTATGTTGGGGAAGAGGTCAAAGGCATACAGTCCTAGCTTCATACAGCTTTCAACCTCGCGCAGCAAATTATCAATAGAGTACCGGTATATTCCCGGCATAGAAGAAACTTCGGTTTTCTGATTTTGCCCTTCTATGATGAATAGGGGAAAAATAAGATTGGCAGACGAGAGATGATGCTCTTGAACCATGTCTCGAATAACCGCAGATTTTCTATTTCTTCTTGGACGATGCAGCATGTTAATAATATTTAGATATTTGTGATGTGTTATTCGTAGTCTAGTCCGAAAATAGCTTCTGATAACCCTATTTCATCGGGAGTGAAAGGAAGTGTGTAAGGTAATCCCATAGCTTCGATTTCTTTAGCTGTAGAATAGCCTATGCAAATAATTTTTTGACCGGGATCGATGAGGTTTTCCTGGAAATAAGCCGTTACATTACTAGGGCTTGTGAAAACAAGTACCTCTGCATTTGTTTTGTCCACGTTTTCCTCTATTACCGTTTCGTAGAATGGCATATCGATGACTTTGGTCTCGGGTGTAAGGGCATTTTGGATAGACATTAAAGAATCCTTTGCTCGTGGAATAAATACCGTTTGTCCATCAACCAATTTAGCGAACTCCTTCGCGATATCTTCTGTTTTGATACCTAAGTTATCACCAGAAAAGTCGGCCACACGATCATATTTACGTAAAGCATCTTCCGAACCTCTGCCCAATACAGCAATTTTTGTCTTTTTTAATATCCAGGGCTCTAATTTAAAGAAATGTTCAATTGCGTTTTTGCTATTAAAGAAAATCCAGTCCGCACGTTTGAGGATAAAAGAATCCAATTTATTGATCGTGGGATATATCTTGATTAACGAACGTGCATCCACTTGAATGTTATGCTTTGCCAAATAACGACCTAAATAGGAACTTTCGTCTAAGTCGCGTGTAATAAAAACACTGTTTGGTAGCTTTCTTTCTTTCTGAAATTTGCTGAAAATTTGATTGGCCATACCTTCGGTACTTTCGGCACGTATATATAGACGGTTTGGAAAATCTTCGTTGTCTTCTGCGATGGACGTCCAAGCTTCGTATTGTCCATCCTTCGTTTCACGACAATAGCAGCCTAATGGAGCATGACAACCTGCGTCGAATAGATTCAGTACTTTTCGTTCAACAGCAATTACATCTCCCACTTTTTTATCGTGTATTTTCTGCAAAAGATCAAACAATTCTTTGTCCGTTTCGCGAATCTGTACAGCTAAAACCCCTTGTGCTGGAGCAGGAATGATCTCTATCGGTGCTATCTCCTCAATATGAAAGTCAGATAAATCCATTTCTACACGCGCAATACCAGCTTTCGCCAAAACGATACCATCATATTTCTCGTCGCGTAGTTTCTGAATACGTGTTTGCAAGTTGCCGCGTAGATCGGAAAACTCTAAGTCTGGACGTAAAGATAACAATTGTGCTTTACGTCGATTAGAAGAAGTACCCACAGAAGCATTGTGTTTCAGAGACAATCTTTTTTTAATATCAACGCAGTCCCTGTGGATAATTAGTAGTTCCGAAGGGTCTTCTCGTTCCGAGACGGCCGCGATGATTAATCCAGGAGGGTTGACCGTAGGCAAATCTTTGTGGGAGTGAACAGCCAAATCGATTTGTTCGGTAAGAAGCTCTTCTTCGAGCTCCTTAGTGAAGAATCCTTTCCCTTCCAGTTTGTCTAGCCGCAAATGCTGAATGATATCCCCTTGGGTTTTAATAATTTTTAACTCGGATTCGATACCAATATCAGCCAACCTCGCTTTGATAAAATTGGCTTGCCATAAGGCAAGCTGGCTACCTCTCGTTCCAATAATAAGTTTTCTGTTCACTGTCTGCTGCTGCTTAATGGTTTGAAAATACTTACAAACTTAACCAAATAGGGGTACAATCCCGACTGTCTTTGTCAGAATTATGGTATATTTTTTCTTTATGCGATTAGTTGATTTCCTTTTGGGAGTTTTGAACCAAAATTTCCTTGGCCATGACCATCGGCACTTTGATATACTTTTTCTCCATGTAGCTGATGACTTTCTCTAACACTTCGCGTGCCTGAGGGTCGAGATTTTGAAGATCTTGTGCAAACACTTCATTGACAGCAAACGCTCGGATCTCTTTGATTTTTTCGGGCACCTCGCGCATTGCAACTTCGACACGACGCTGCTTTATGACGGGTAGAAACTCTTGGATATTTTGTTGGATAATGGTATCTGCATTTTCCAACTCCGCGTAACGCTCTTGTTTGTTTTTCTCTGCAATAGCTTGCAGACTGCTGACTTCAATGTAGTGCATGGGAAATTGTGCAACTACTTCCGCATCGACATCGTTGGGGACCGCTAGATCAACAATTACTTTTTTATCCGTTTCTCCCTGAAGAAGGGATTTGTAAAGATGAATATTAATGATAGCCTCAGGAGCGCCTGTACAAACAATCATGACATCAAATCCTTTCTTGTAATGTGCCAACTCCGATAACGAATAAGCTTCTGCATTTAACTCTCTCGCTAATTTCTGAGCATTCTTCAACGTTCGGTTGAAAACAACAAAATTAGCATGTTGATGTTTTTTTAAGTATTTAGCCAGATTTTGATTGGTTTCTCCGGAACCAATAACCAACACCCGAGGGTTCGTAGGTAATTTCGTTTCCTTCAGCTTACGATAAGCTAAAGAGACCACGGATATTGGATTACGAGAAATATTGGTGTAAGTGTACACCTCTTTGGCGGTCTTAACTAATCGATCCATAACCAAACGTAGATAGTCGCCTGTAAAACCAGCTGTTCGACATCTTTCGTAGGCCCTACGTACCTGAGCCAGAATCTCCTTTTCGCCGACAACCAAACTTTCCAGTGAGCAAGACATACGAAACAAGTGGTTCAGTGCATCCATGTCAGTGTAGCGGGTGACTTGGCCTAAATAGCATTGCAGACGCTCTGCAGGCACACAGAAGTTCATCTTTTGCAGGAAGTTGGCGACAAATTCATCGTTTAGCTCGTGTCCTCCGCAAAAAACAAATTCAACACGATTACATGTTGCGATATAGAAAATTTCTGGTATATCCAACGTAGTTTTCAGGTTCACTAAGCGATCTTCTAACTCTTCGTTACAGATGACCAAATTCCCCAAGTCTTTTAATTCGACATGTTTGTGGGTAAATGCTATTACTTTTAAATTCTTCAAGGTTTGATCTTACTCAAATATTTTATCCCTGCAAATGTAGACTAAAAGCCCTTGTTTTATGTCAAAAATCTGTCAATACAATGAATTTAGAATGGTTTTAAATAGTATTAACTTTTTGTTAATTATAGTCGTTATAATCGTTTAGCGTTGATTTGGACGATGAGAAATAAAATGATCTTTTAATTTATCTAACCCTATATTTTCCTCTGGCTTGTCTAATTCAAAACGCCAGATTTTATCTTCTAATATATCGTCCGTTTCCTTCGAATGGATGATGTCAACAGGTTTTACACGAAATTCTTTGCTTAACGTCTCCACTGCGATATGGGGTGACTTGCAAAAACGCAAAATTTGGATATCGAGATTTGGCCATTTGCCTATATTACTGAAATTTGCGGTGTAAAACTGAATAAAATCCTTTGCAAGTATCTTTTCCGCGAATATGCCGATTCGTTTGGTGCCGTTGATTTCGCTAACGGATATTAAAATGTCATAAGATGTATGGTTGATAAAATAAAACTTAGCAAGCCCATCTCGCTGATCGCCCGCTATGCCAAGATAGATGCCGCGTTCTACAAAAGGTGTAGGTGCGTCGGTCGTGGTACTAGACAGATTGATATCATCTTCGTCTCGACGCATATTCCCGTGCACCAATGTGATTTTATTGATAGGAACTGGGATCTCAAAGCCAGAATCATCTGTTACTCCCGCGATCTCATTGCTTTGAAAAGATGTAATGTGTCCCTCAATAGGTTCGTCAACAAAACGGACAAAGTCTCCGATCTTAAATTTCATATGTGTATATTATTCGTTTATTGCTTATGTTTTATGGTGCTCATGAATGCTTTGTATTTTTGTTTATTAATCCGGGCACGTGCATTTGTGTATTATAATCGTGGATATTTTATGTCTATTTATATAACAAAAGGTTCTGTTATTTGCTTTTGTAATAATTCGTAATACGTGGTGGCTGGAATTAATTTGGCGCCTAAAGATGCTAAATGATCGCTGTGGATTTGACAATCAATTAATTCGAGGTTAAAATGTTGACAAAGATGGATCAAAGCCAGTTTAGAGGCGTTAGGAGCGAGTGAGAACATGCTCTCGCCGCAAAATATTCTCCCTATTTGTATGCCGTATAACCCACCAATTAATATTCCTTTGTCGTTATAGGTTTCTATACTATGTGCATATCCTAGTTGATGTAAACGGACGTAGGCCTCCTGCATGTCATTTGTAATCCACGTACCTTCCTGGTCTCTACGCTTAATGCTGGCACAGTGTTCGATTACTTCTGCAAATGCTGTATCGTGTGTGATGTTATAAACACCTTTGCGTATAAGTTGACGCATGCTTTTTTTGATACGAAGTTCTTGTGGTAAGAGTACGAAACGTTCGTGTGGAGCATACCATAATATAGGGGTTTCCTCCGAAAACCAGGGGAAAATTCCGTGTTGGTATGCCAAGAGCAGTCGTTCAACGTGTAAATCTCCACCAACAGCAAGCAAACCGTTGTCGTCTGCTAATGAAGGGTGAGGGAAAATTAATCGGTCGTCCAGCGAATAGGGCATTTATATTAAGTAGATGATTAATCGGGTTGTCTTGGTTCCTTACTTATTTTTTCGAATATTTTTTCCATGTGCTCGACATATTCATTGGTGTCGTCAAGGAAAAATTCGAGTTCGGGAACGATTCGTGCCTGATTTTTAATTCTTATACCTAATTTATAACGTATTTCGCTGGTTCTACTTTGGATCTGTTTTAAGTCTTCTTTTGCTGTTTTTGTATTTAAGAAGCTTAGATAGATACGAGCGATTGCTAAATCTGGGGTAACACGTACTTTTGTCACGGTGATAAAAGCTCCCGGAGCCCAAGAATTACCATCTTTTTGAAAAAGTGCAGCCAGATCTTCTTGGATGACTCCCGCGAACCGTTGTTGTCTTTTGCTCTCTGTTCCCATAGCTATATTAATTACAATGCTACACAAAGGTACACAATTATGTGTAAAAAAAGCGTATCACCCTCTCTGTGATACGCTTCAGAACAAAATTAGTTTATAAGTGGTCAGCCGTATTTCGTTTCAAGTTTTAAAGACCTTCGTCTATCAAATTTAGTTTGTTAGCTTGGTAAAATAAAGTGTGAGTATCAACTCACTTAACTTTATTTTTATTATTCCATTTCCCCTTTATGCCTACAAACATAGGGATATAAATTATTCGTGCAAAGACATTTTTTAAAAAAAAGTAAGTGATCACTTTTTAAATAGGATTTTTTCTGTCTCTCAGAACGTGTGAATAGACCCTATGTTTATTGGGGAAGATTCGATAAATTTCCTCTATTTAATAACCCTAGTGGCTGAGGAGAACCGAGCTTGCGAGCTCACCGAAGGTAATTAGAATAAATTCATTTTATATGCGGAGCAATTATATTGCACATAAAAATGAATTTATCTAAGTTTGTGACACAAACTAGTATATAAGATGAAGATTTGGCAAAAGAATATTGATGTGGATTCATTTGTGGAAGCCTTTACCGTAGGTAACGATCGGGCAATGGATTTACATTTGGCAAAAGCAGATGTGCTAGGCTCATTAGCGCACACGCGGATGTTAAACAGTATAAATTTGATGAGTGATGCCGATTTAGATGTTGTTCAGCATGAGTTGAAGCGGATTTATAAAGATATTATAGCGGAGGATTTTGTAATAGAAGATTCCGTAGAAGATGTACATTCCCAAATTGAGATGTTGCTTACACAACGGGTGGGAGAAGCTGGAAAGAAAATTCATTCAGGAAGATCTCGCAATGACCAAGTTCTGGTTGATCTCAAACTCTATTTTCGTTCAGAGATCCAACGTTTAGTAGAGCAAACCGATATGCTCTTTCAGAAACTGATACAACTTAGCGAGCAACATAGACAGGTGTTAATTCCTGGTTATACGCACTTGCAGATCGCGATGCCATCTTCTTTTGGTTTGTGGTTTGGGGCTTACGCTGAGAGTCTAGTTGATGATCTGGAAATGTTGAAGGCTGCATGGAAAGTATGTAATAAAAACCCGCTCGGTTCAGCTGCCGGATATGGCTCTTCATTCCCGTTGAACCGTAAGCTGACAACGACATTGTTAGGCTTTGATGATTTGAATTATAATGTAGTTTACGCGCAAATGGGACGTGGGAAAACGGAACGTGTACTGGCGCAGGGAATGAGTGCGATAGCGGCTACGTTAGCTAAGTTCGCAATGGACGTATGTCTGTTTATCAATCAAAATTTTGGTTTTATATCCTTCCCTCCTCATTTGACTACCGGATCCAGTATTATGCCCCATAAGAAGAATCCAGACGTATTTGAGTTGATAAGGTCACGCTGTAATAAAATTCAGGCGCTACCGAACGAAATAACACTGATGACGACGAACCTGCCTTCGGGCTATCATCGGGATTTGCAACTATTGAAGGAGAATCTATTTCCTGCGTTCCAATCGTTAAATGATTGTTTGGAAATGACGACGTTTATGTTGGAGCATATTTCGGTAAAGGAGAATATTTTGGACGATCCTAAATATGATTATTTGTTTAGTGTGGAAGTTGTAAATAACGCGGTGTTGGAGGGAGTCCCCTTTAGAGAAGCGTATCGCCGGATAGGGTTGGATATTGAAAACGGAACGTTCCGCCCCTTAAAAGAGGTGCACCATACGCATGAAGGTAGTATTGGGAACCTTTGTAACGCGGAGATCTCCCGTATGTTTGAGGATGTAAAAGTGGGGTTTGGCTTTGAAAAAGTGAAAAAAGCCTTAGAGCAATTGGTTAAGTAGTACAATAAAAGGAGATGAATTACATCTCCTTTTTTAGAGAAAATTTATATATCGTTTCTGATTCCCATGTTTGGCCTGGCTCCAATAGCACCGATGGGAACTGTGGATGGTTTGGGCTGTCGGGATAATGCTGCGTTTCAAAGCAGAATGCGGATCTCGATGGATATGCACTGCCGGATTTACCGATATCGTTTGCTGAGAGGAAATTACCCGTATAAAGTTGTATCCCTGGCTCGGTCGTGAATACTTCCAAGCGAATTCCTGAATCAGGGGAATACGCAGTGGCGGCTACTTGCGAAACGGGTTGACTGTTCACTAGCGTATGGTCGTATCCATTACCTCGTTTTAATTGTTCCTCATCGTTGTCAATATCTGTCGCAATTTTTTTCGGTGAACGAAAATCGAAAGCTGTTCCGTTTACCGAAACTTTTTCATTTATAGGAATCTGATACTCGTCGATGGGTAGGAAGTAATCGGAGGGAATGTGTAGGATGTGGTTAAGTATATCGCCTTGTCCTTCGCCATTTAAGTTAAAATAAGCATGATTCGTTAGGTTAATGACTGTTTTCTTATCGGTTTCTGCCTTGTATTTTATAACGATTTCGTTAAGTTCTGTCAGTTCATACGAAACGGTTACTTTCAAATTTCCAGGAAATCCCTCCTCTCCGTCGGGGGAGATATAGCAAAAATCTATTTTCTTTTTGAAAGACGTCCGTCTATCCCACACTTTGGAATGAAAACCTTTCGGGCCTCCGTGTAGCGAATTACGTCCATTATTCTGTTGTAGAGTATATTTTTTGCCATCCAAATGAAAGTGTCCTTGCGCGATGCGATTTGCAAAACGACCTATAGTGGCGCCATGATATTGTTCGTCGGCTCGAATGTATTCGTGGATAGAATTAAATCCGAGTACGACGTCGCGAAGATTTCCGGCTTTGTCAGGTACTAAAATGCTAACAATACGGGCACCATAATCTGTAAAGGCTACTTGCATCCCTGTACGGTTCTTTAAAGTAAAGAGATGTGTTTTTTTGCCGTCGATTTTGTGCTCAAAATCTGGATAATCCGGAAGTGAATAAATAACCATGATATGTAGGATTTATGCGATAAATATAGGAAATATGCTTGAGAAGCTCAAACGAAGTAATGATATAGCCAATAAACCTTATATTTGTTGCTGCACGTAAAACTTTACTTTACATGAATTGGAAACAGTTATTGTCCGCAAAACGTTGGGGATATGAACACCGCGAAACAAGTGACCAAATCGATGCACGCTCGGAATTTCAACGAGATTATGATAGATTAATATTTTCTTCGCCTTTTAGAAGATTGCAAAACAAAACGCAGGTATTTCCATTGCCAGGAGCGGTGTTTGTACATAATAGATTGACTCATAGTTTGGAAGTAGCAAGCGTAGGTAGGTCATTAGGACGTCTCTTTTATAATATTATAAAAAAAGAAAATTCAGAAATCGATCAGGAATGCCCGTTCTTACAGGAAGTGGGAAATATTGTTTCCGCAGCCTGTTTATCACATGATTTGGGTAATCCTGCTTTCGGACACTCGGGCGAGGCTGCCATTTCTTCCTATTTTACGGAGGGTAAAGGGCAAGCATACAGACAACTCGTTAGTGATGAAGAATGGGCTGATTTAACGCATTTTGAGGGTAATGCCAATGCGTTGCGTATACTAACGCATGCATTTCACGGGAAAGACGAAAAGGGGTTTGCGCTAACTTATGCGACCTTGGCTTCTATTGTCAAATATCCTTGTTCCGCGATGGAGGGACATAAGAAAAATAACCATCATCGTAAAAAATACGGTTATTTCGATACAGAAACAGCCGCATTCCGAAAAATAGCCGAAGAGTTAGGACTGAAAGTGGATCCCAGGAATCCCAACGGGTATTTACGACACCCATTGGTGTATTTGGTGGAGGCTGCGGACGATATCTGTTATAATATTATTGATTTAGAGGACGCGCATCATTTAAAGATACTTTCTTACGAAGAAGTGGAAGATCTCTTGTTGCCCTTGTGCGGAGATGAAGATCTACGAAGTCGCCTCGATGCATTAGCGGATACCGGTAGCCGGATAGAGCTTCTAAGGGCTAAGGCTATCAATACGTTGATTCATGGCTGCGCCACGGTGTTTGCGAAAAATCAGGATATGTTTTTGAGTGGTACTTTTGACATGCCATTGATGGATGCATTGGATAACAGCATTGTTGCTCAAATGAAGAGAATTTCGGAAATATCCGTAGACCGTATTTACAATGCACCTACCGTAGTACAAATTGAAATCGCGGGTTTTAAAGTCATGAATGCATTGTTGGAAGAGTTTATTCCAGCGTATCTTAAAAATGATAAAGGGCATTTTGATAAAAAAATAATAGCGATGATCCCCGCTCAATTCCATACAACACAAACGGATGCCTATGCCAAAATTCGGACAGTATTAGATTATGTTTCGGGGATGACCGATATTTATGCTGTGGATCTCTATCGTAAAATAAAGGGTATATCGATCCCTTCGTTGAAATAAATTTAGTTACATATTTAATGAAAGTTGTTATAGCGGAAAAGCCATCTGTAGCTAGAGATTTGGCTCGTGTGATGGGCGCGAAGGAAGTGAAAGATGGGTATATTACGGGCAATGGTTACGCATTTACATATGCCTTTGGTCATTTAGTACAGCTGTGCACGCCGCAGGCTTATGGCTATGCTACATGGGCTGTATCAAACCTGCCGATTATACCCGCTGAATTTCGTTTAGAAGTAAAGAAAATAAAAAGGGACGGAAAGCAGGTAGATGATGCTGGAGCGAGTAAACAATTGAATACGATTAAGGAATTAATTGCCCAGGCGGAGGAAATTATCGTAGCAACAGATGCTGGGCGTGAAGGGGAACTGATTTTTCGGAATATATATTATTATCTACAGGCGAAAGTACCATTTAAAAGACTTTGGATTTCTTCCCAAACAGACCGCGCTATAAAAGAGGGGTTTGCTAGCTTGAAAGACGGAACGGAATACGATAGTCTCTATATGTCTGCTAAATCACGCGCAGAATCGGATTGGTTGATTGGAATAAACGCTACACAAGCATTGACATTAGCAGCAGGAAACAGAGGGCTCTTATCTTTAGGGCGGGTACAAACACCTACTCTAGCGATGATTTGTGCTCGATATATGGAGAACAAGGATTTTAAGCCGCAAGCCTTCTACAAAATACAGGCAGGTTTCGAAAAAGATAATATCAGGTTTAAGGCAACCTCTACAAAAATAGATAAAAAGGAGGACGCAGAAATAGCCATAGCAAAACTTGCTGTTGGAACGGAGGCTAAAGTAATTAAAGTGGAGGCTAAGGAAACGAAAGAACAGCCACCTTTGTTATTTGATTTAACATCGTTGCAACAGGATGCCAATAAAAAATATGGGTATTCGGCTGATCAGACATTGAGTATTGCGCAGACGTTGTATGAAAATAAAGTGATTACATATCCCCGTACAGGGTCTCGTTATATAGGGGAAGATGTTTTTGAAAATATAGCAGAACTTTTCCAACATCTTGCCAATACTGCGGATGAAGAAATCGCACCGATAAGCCGTAACCTAATTGGTGCGAAATTAAATAAAAGATCTGTTGATGATAAGAAAGTGACAGACCACCATGCTTTGTTAGTGACAGAAGAAAAACCGGGACCGCTGCGGAAAGAACAACAGCATATTTATAACATGATTGCAAAGCGTATGGTGGAGAGTTTCTCGGATGTGTGCCTGAAAGATATTACAACCGTCACAATCGATGCAAAAGGGGTGGAGTTGATAGCGAAGGGAACCGTTATTAAACAATATGGTTGGCGTTTGTCTGCGGAGCAGGTGGAGATTCCCGATGATGATAAGAATACGGACGATCAAGATAATGAGAATGTACAGTTGCCGAAGTTGTCAGCTGAAGAATTGCTTGAAGTTTTGTCGTTGGAATTAGCAGAGCGTTTTACAAAAGCGAAACCCATACATACGGAAGCATCGCTTTTGAAAGCGATGGAAACTTCTGGTAAAGAGATAGAAGACGACGAAATGCGACAGGCTATGAAGGATTGTGGTTTAGGTACGCCAGCTACCCGGGCAGCGACCATAGAAACACTGTTTCAGCGAGATTATATCAAACGTGATAAAAAGAAGCTCATACCTACGGAAAAAGGGATTGCGGTTTATCGGTTAATCAAGGGTCGTTCAATAGCTAAGGTTACATTAACCGGGAAATGGGAACAGAAGCTCGAAGAGATGCGTGCGAATAAAGTGTCGTATGATGTTTTTATGAAGCATATCAAGGATTATACGGTGAAAATCACGAGAGAACTGCTGCAATTGCGAGTGGCTATACAACAGGAAGAAATAAAACCTCAGCAAAAGGGGAAAATAAAATGCCCGAAATGCACATCAGGGAATATACTTTTGTTTGATAGGGTCGCACAATGTGACCATTATGCCCGTGGCTGTGATTTTAAGATTTGGCGTACGTTAAATGGCGTGTTTTTGGAGGAAAAAGAAATGAAAAGTCTGTTGGAGAAAGGTCGAACCTCCATATTGAGTGGTTTAAAAAATAAAGAAGGACAGTTGGTGAGTGCTGTTCTTGTGTTTAAAGAATTTAAAGTCAATATGGAAATGATGTGAATGATGTTGCTTCAAAACCTTACCTTTGTTCCGCTATGGAATCAAGACTTTATAATCCGTTTATTACGTTTAAATTCGGTAATCGGACGTGTTTTTTAACAGGAGAATCGCTCGAGTCCTCAGATGAACAGATTCAAGTGTTTCCGGTTTGGATGATGCGTGCGTTTGATTTGGAAGAAAGGCCATTCAAAATGTTGGATGAAAATATGGTGACTTATAAGTCGCTTAAATTACCCTGTTCCGTCAGAGTTGCTGAGGCATTCGGGGAAGTAGAGGAAAAGGTGGAAAAAGCGATGAAAGGGGGCTATAAGGAGGTGAAGAACCTACCTGAACAGGAGTTGTTTCAATGGGTAGGAAAAATTTTATATGGTATTGTGTTTAATGAGATACAAACAGCGATCCGGCAAACGATGGCTAGCGGGGAAGAGATGAATTTTTCTCAAGCACTGGTGCACAAATTTCGAAATCTTCATTTTATGCTTCAATCGCTCATTATGCCTACGGAATTTGAGCATGTTAATCCATTTAATATAAAAGTCTTTCCGGTAGATAATGCCTCGGATACCTTTCTATACCGTGATGAAATCAACACGTTGATATTTTCTATACGAATGGGGGATTTTGCTGTCATGGCCACGTTGCAAGATAATGGCACAAATGCGATCTATCATGAGGATATTCTGCATCATGTAAGAGGACAGATTTTACACCCCATACAATTCGAAGAAATTTGTGCCCGGTATTTTTACTCCGCTTATTTGTTTAACCGCTTGCCCGAATATACGTATATGGAAACTCCAGAGAAGGTATATATAGAACCGATGCCTTTAAATGACTGGACTTTGAAACCTATTTTCGACGATTGGCAGGTCAAAACCTATGGGCAGGTTTTAGAAAATTTCTGGAAACCATGGGGATTTACCTTATTTGAAATTATTAAGAATCCGGAAAATCCCATGACTTTTCTTCTAGATGAAGATGGGAGGTTTCGGAAAACAGTTGATTTACCAAAGGCATAATTTTTGCGCGAATTAGAATAGATAGGGAGGGGATATGAAGCTATGGTTTGTTGTATGTTTGTTTTGTGCGGCGTATATGAAAGTATCAGCACAAATATCTAAAGACTCACTTGTTGTGTATGATGTGGATCTATATGCGCAGTTTGAGGGGGGTATACCGGCGTGGATTAGTTTTGTTCAGGAACATTTAGATATTCAAGGTATAAGGAATTCTATTGATAGTACAGCCTATGTCGACTACGGCCTAAAACAGACGGCTCTCCTTGAATTCACTATCTGTGAAGACGGTGAGGTTTGTAATGTTGAGGTAGTGAATGAAACTGAAATAAGTCCAGAATTTGCAGAGGAAGCACTACGTGTTATGGGGAAATCCCCAAAATGGAGACCTGCAAGAAAAAATGGTAAGCCCGTTCGTACGAGATTTAAACAATCAATTGTAGCGGTTCTCTAAAATTATTCTCCAACCTTTCAGCGCTTTAGATTGTTTTTGGTGTAAAAGGGTGCTGCAGGTCTTGGAGTATAATGATAAAGTTTCTATCTTTGCTGCCGCTCCGCGAGGGAGTGTGCTGCCCGCAGGGCATTGAGGTTTTGGGGTTGTTGAAAAAAAAGAAACATTTTTTTTGTTTTGTTGGAAATTTCCCTTACCTTTGCAGTCCCTTCGGGAACGAGGGGTGTTAAAAAAAAGATAATCCGGCCATTTTAGTGGTTCAGATATACAGGCCAAAGCGCGACGCGGCGGCGATAAAGTTCTTTAAACAGATGATCATGTAGCGCAGCAGATACCCTTATTAGGGGAATGCTGTAACAGAAGTTACAATTATTCCGGTCCGGGCCGTAC